>Ga0082212_10001005_pt1 | contig 41371 bp, 41 predicted proteins | sample TergutNt197P3_FD_71548 | JGI IMG/M metagenome (GOLD analysis project Ga0082212, IMG submission 71548) | Neocapritermes taracua P3 segment gut microbial communities from Petit-Saut dam, French Guiana - Nt197 P3 | ecosystem: Host-associated > Arthropoda: Insects > Digestive system > Gut ...
CGCAAACCGGCCAGGCCGAGGAGCCAAACTTCTACTCCTCGGAACCCCCCACTGTTCCCGCAGAACACAGGGCGCCGCCGCCCCGAACAAGCACCGAAACCAGCAGACACAACGCCGTCACGCCCTCGGCGAAGGCCGTTCAAAGGAGTTTCAAACTCCATAAACGGCTGTTTCGCTTATCCTGTCATAATTATTGGTTATCACTTTCCGCTGGTTTCAATCATAGCGATAACCTTATCAACGGTTCCTTTTAATTGTTTTTTTGCAACCGCCCCAACAAAGCCGTCTATTCCGCCTTCATTGTTCCCCAGCAAATTCACAAAAGCCTCAACCTGAATTCCTTCCGGCACCTTTGAAAATTTAATAAATTTTCTCCCCACTAGCATCCGGCTACCTTTGCGGTACACGGTTTCATTACCGTAATTTTCAATACAGTAACTATCCGCAATCAAAAAATCATTGATAAGGGCGCTCATGCTCTCAAAATCACCAGAGAAGTTCACCAGTTTTTTGAACCGGCCACCTTTATGGCTCAGCAAAATAACAAAACCGATCACTAATCCAATCAGAGCACCAGTCAAAATCGAGCCAGACATAATAGCCTCCTGAAATGACAAAACGCATCAAACACCATTCCTAAAACGAATGACGGAATAAGCTACGCCATGTCAAGTTACCATATGTATAGCAAGCGAGAAAGCGGTACTGTCAAGAAACACTTTTATCCCGTTTGCCGGTGCAACCGATCCCAAAGCGCCGTCAATACGTGCGCCGCGCCCATTTTCAGGCGATGGGAAACGATCATGCTCACTTCGGTATCGCCGGGATTGATTTCCACCGCAGCCACGCCGTTCTGACGCGCCCACCATACCGGATGGGCAATATAGGGAAAAACGCTGGTCGTGCCGATGGAAATCACGATATCCGGTTCTTCATCCATGACCCGCGCCAGTTGTTTCAACGCCAACTGGGGCAGCATTTCACCAAAAAGCACCACATCGGGACGCACCAGCCGCCCACACTTGGAGCATGTCGGGGGTAATGTAAGCTCCGCGTAATCTTCCACTTCGCGCTCATCATTACACGCGGTGCACAGCAGCCGATGTACGGTTCCGTGTATTTCGATCAGGTTTTTCGACCCGGCCTTGCGATGCAGGCTGTCGATGTTCTGGGTGAGTACCCAAAGGCCGGGTTTTTCCTCCTCGAATGCGGCAATCAGCCGATGCGCGGCATTCGGGCCGGCTCCCCGGCAGTTGCTCTCGATCTGCCCGATATAGCGCCAGGTAATCTCTGGGCAGCGCGCCAACATTTGGCCGGAAAGCGCCTCCTCAATCGGGAAACCTTCGTCGGTCAGGCGGTCGTTATAAAGCCCGCCGATGCCCCGGTAGGTCGGCAAGCCGGAATCCGCTGAAATGCCCGCGCCGGTAATGAACAGCGGGCGCTTTGCGCGGCCAAGCAGGACAGCGACTTCATCCAGTATGGCCTCAAACGGTTCGTTTATCGTCACCGCCGTCCCTCCCACGGCACCTCGTTCGTTCAGTCCTTTCGGGAATCGGACGAGGTAATTTCAAGGTAGTGCTGGCGGTCGGCATCGAAACGCTGGCGCAGGCTGTCGCGCTCATTGACTTTTCTCTCGATGGCCGCGCGCGCCTGCGCCAATTCTTCGTCGGCGTAATTCATCGCTCTTTTGAGATCAGCCGGAACCGGCTTATCTTCCAGGGATTTCTTTTCGTCATCGAGGCTTTTGCGCCGCGCGACGAGCCTTTCTTCATCGGCGCGCAACTCACCGATGGCCTTGTCGAGTTCGGCAATCTCGCGGTCGCGGCGCTGATCGAGCGACTCCAGCGAAGGGTATCTTTCCCGTAGCGCGTCATTCTGACGCTTCTGCCTGGCGGCTTCCTTCCGTGCTTCCTCTTGTTGGCGTGCCAGTTCCCTGCGGCGGGCGCTCTCATCGGGCGTGGGTTGCGCCTCCTCCCGGTAGACGACGACGCCATTGATCTTTTGAACCCAAGCACGGCCATAGCATTCTTTCGGCAAGGTATCGCCAAACACCGGGCGGCCGTTGATCTCGCAACTGAACACCTTCACCCCACCGATATTGCCCTTTCCCTGCTGCCCTATGGCGGAAAACGGCACAGCCAGCAATGCAACAACAGCAAGGCTTCGGAGAAATTTACCGTATCGCATCATGCGTTCCATAAGCATCCCGGTAAGCCTGGACAGCCGCAAGATTGTTCGTAAATTCCGGCGTATCGGCCAGATAGGCGATCAAATCTTCGAGTGTCGCCACCGGCACGACCGGAACACCGTAAGTCTCTTCTACCTCTCGCACTGCCGAAAATTCCCCTTGGCCGCGTTCCATGCGGTCCAGCGCAATAACGACCCCCGCCAGTTCAGCACCGTGAGAGCGGATGATGTTGACGGATTCCCGTACCGAAGTGCCCGCCGAAATCACGTCATCGAGAATCAGCACCCGTCCTTCAAGCGGCGCGCCGATCAGCGTCCCGCCCTCACCGTGATCTTTGGCTTCCTTGCGATTGAAGGCGAACGGCACGTTTACCCCCTCCCCGGCCAGTCGCATCGCCGTACCGGCCACCAGCGGAATCCCCTTGTAAGCCGGACCGAAAAGCATGTCGAACGCCACACCGGAATCGAGAATCGCCTGAGCGTAAAACCCGCACAACTCGCTGAACGAACCTCCGTCGTCAAACAGGCCCGCGTTGAAAAAATAAGGCGAAACACGCCCCGCCTTAGTCACAAACGACCCGAAGCGTAGCACGCCCTTGCGGCAGGAAAGCTCTATGAAGTCACGACTGAATGGCATATTTGGCTCTGGTTTTTGTGCAACGTTACACTATATTGGATTCGATTCTGAACCACTTTGCAGAGAATGACATGGCAAAAATCGTCACTGCCAATCTTAACGGCATCCGTTCGGCAAACAAAAAGGGCTTTTTCGACTGGCTTGCCCCACTTGAGGCCGATATCGTTTGCGTTCAGGAACTCAAGGCGCAGGCCGGCGACATCTCCCCGGAAATGCATCATCCTGCCGGGCTGAAAAGTTGGTTTCATTGCGCCGACATGAAAGGCTATAGCGGTGTCGGCCTCTTCAGCAGACACCCTCCCTTGCGGGTCATCGAAGGGCTTGGCTTGCCCGACATCGACGCGGAAGGACGCTACTTGCAACTCGATTTCGAGGCGCTGTCCGTCGTCTCGCTTTACCTGCCCTCTGGTTCCAGTTCCCCCGAACGCCAAGCTGCCAAGTTCAGCTTTATGGAGCGCTTCCTGCCTCATCTCGCCAGACTTGCGGCAAGTGGCCGCGAATGCGTGATTTGTGGCGATTGGAATATCGCGCACAGTGAGATCGACCTCAAAAACTGGAAAAGCAATCAGAAGAACTCCGGTTTCCTGCCCGAAGAGCGCGCTTGGCTTACGCGCGTATTTGAAGAACTTGGTTGGGTCGACGTTTACCGTCATCTTTATCCCGAAGCGCGTGAAGAAGCCTATACATGGTGGTCAAACCGGGGACAGGCATGGATTAAAAACGTCGGATGGCGCATCGACTATCAAGTTGCCACTCCTGCCACTGCCGCGAAAGCTATCGGAGCTACGGTGTACAAGGCGCAACGCTTCTCCGATCACGCGCCGCTCATTATCGATTACGGGTTTGATCTGTGAGGTCACTCCTTCAGCAGTCTTGGTTCAAAGCATTCTTCTACCCCGTCGTATTCCCCACTACGGTTATAATTTTGCGCTTTCCAGGATTGTTCCCAACGGAGCAAACAATGCCCGCCGTCCAAATCGAAAACCTCAATATCCTGTCCATCGACCACATGCCTTCGCCGGAAGAGATCAAGGCGCGCGTGGCGCTGGACGACGGCACAGCAGCCACGGTCGTCGCGGGGCGTCAGGCATTCATCGACATTCTCGAACGCCGGGATTCCCGGCTTTTCGTTATCGTCGGCCCCTGCTCCATCCACGATCCAGAGGCTGGGCTCGATTACGCACGGCGGCTGCGCGCGCTGGCCGATGAAGTCGCGGATACGATGATGTTGGCGATGCGCGTGTATTTCGAGAAGCCGCGTACCGCTGTCGGCTGGAAGGGCTACATCAATGACCCCTGCATGAACGACTCCTTCCGGATTGACCTGGGTATGGAAAAGGCTCGCCACTTCCTGCGCGAAGTTTCGCGCCTTGGGCTACCCATCGCTACCGAGGCGCTTGACCCCATCGCCCCGCAATATTACGGCGACCTTATTTCCTGGACGGCCATCGGGGCGCGCACCTCCGAATCGCAAACCCACCGCGAAATGGCCTCCGGCCTCTCGACGCCGGTTGGTTTCAAGAACACGACCGACGGCGATGTTGCAGCCGCTATCAACGCCATCCTTTCGGCAGCCAATCCGCATAGCTTCCTGGGCGTCAACTCCCAAGGGGAAACTGCCATCGTACGTACGCATGGTAACCGTTATGGTCACATCGTGCTGCGTGGCGGAGAGCGCCCCAACTACGATTCCGTGTCCGTCTCCTGTGCCGAACAAGCGCTTGCCAAGGCCGGATTACCCCATAACATCGTCATCGACTGCTCGCACGGCAATTCCTGGAAGCGTCCCGAAATGCAGCCCCTGGTGATGAAGGATGTCATCAACCAGATTCGGGACGGCAACCGCTCCATCATCGGCCTGATGATCGAAAGCAACATCGTGGCGGGCAACCAATCCATTCCCGACGACCTTTCGCAGCTCAAATACGGCTGTTCGGTTACGGATGCCTGCGTTGGGTGGGAAACCACCGTTGAGATGATCCGTTCCGCCGATTCGATATTGCGCGAAACGCTAGAGAAACGGGGCATGCCTGAATGAACCTGGTCGTCCAGGGCAATACGCTGACCGCCGCCACGCTTCAATCCCTGTCCAGGCTTATCGGCGCGGATGGCATCGAAGCCATCGACGATCATGCTTGCCGCTTCAAAGGGAAAAACCGCGATCACATCACTGCCGACCTTGCCTGGTTCTGCGCCGATGCCGCGCTCGACTGGGCCTGGATACCGGAGGGGCGGCGTTTGAGCGATTTCGGCCTCTTCGTCACCGATATGGATTCCACCCTCATCAACATCGAGTGCATCGATGAAATCGCCGACATGCAGGGAATCAAGGACGAAGTCGCAGCCATTACCGAGTCGGCAATGCGCGGGAAAATCGACTTCCGCGCCTCGCTGGAGCGCCGCGTATCCCTGCTGACCGGGCTGCATGAACAGGCACTGGCCAAGGTCTACGCCAAGCGACTGCGGCTCAACCCTGGAGCCGAAGCCCTCATGGCCAGCCTCAAGGCCGCTGGCGTACGCACCGCGCTCGTCTCCGGCGGCTTCGCCTATTTCACCGACCACATGCGCCGGGAGCTCGGTTTCGACTATGCCTGGGCCAATGAACTGGAAGTTGCCGATGGCCGCCTCACCGGGCGCGTGATTGGCTCCATGATCGACGCCCAAGCTAAAGCCGACCGCCTCACCGCTACCCGCGACGCCCTCGGCCTCGCCCCGGAGCAGGTTCTTTGTTGCGGCGATGGAGCCAACGACATCCCCATGTTCCGCGCCGCCGGTTTCGGCGTCGCCTACCGCCCCAAACCCGCGCTACGCGAGGTCGCCGATTGCTGCCTCGACCATGTCGGGCTGGAGGGTATCGCGCGCCTGTTTGCCTGAGTATGGCGCGAAGCGCCTGAATAAAGCCTCCCTATTGAGGGAAACATTGAATCAGCGCGCCTTTGGCGCGGGGATATTCGCCACTTGTCCGGCGACGCCCATCTTTCCAAGCGCCTCGCGTAACACCCGCGCATTGGCGGGGTCGTGCCAGCGGAGAAACGCCTTGTGGAGCCGTCTTTGCCGTTCACCATACGCACAGGCAATAGGTTCCGGGGCGGGATTCAGACTCTTCAGCGGATTGAAACCGCTGTGATACATGGCCGTGGCGAGGGTGAGCGGCGTAGGCAGGAAGGTTTGCACCTGATCCGGACGAAAGCCGCGCGCTTGCAGCCAGCGCATGAGCCGGAACATATCCTCAACCGTCGTGCCGGGATGGGCGGCGATAAAGTACGGGATGAGATGCTGCTTTTTGCCCGCGCGACGGCTGGCACGCTCGAAAAGCGCGGCAAAGGCGTCGAACGTGTCAATGGAAGGTTTCATCATCGCGGCGAGCGAGCCGGGTTCGCTGTGCTCGGGCGCGATTTTCAGCAGACCGGAGACATGGTGCGCGGCCAGTTCGGTAATGTATTCGGGAGACCTTGCGGCAAGGTCATAACGTACACCGGAGCCGATGGTGATCTTTTTAACTCCGGGCACAGCGCGGGCGGCACGGTAGAGCGCAATCAATGGGGTGTGGCTGGTATCGAGCCGGGAACAAACGGCAGGCCAGACACAGGACAGCCGACGGCAAGCGGCCTCGATCCGTTTGTCCCGGCAAGCCATGCGGTACATGTTGGCGGTGGGGCCGCCGAGGTCGGTGATGTGCCCCTTGAAGCCCGGAGTGCGGGCGCGGATGTCCGCGATCTCACGCAGGATGGATTCCTGGGAACGGCTCTGAATGACACGGCCTTCGTGTTCCGTGATGGAGCAGAAGGTACATCCGCCAAAGCATCCGCGCATGATATTGATGGAGAAACGAATCATTTCCCAGGCGGGAATACGCACACCGCCATAGGCCGGATGCGGTCGACGGGCATAGGGCAGCCCGTAGACAAAATCCATTTCGATGGTCGATAGCGGCAACGGCGGCGGATTGAGCCACACATCCCGCGCGCCCGGCCCTTCGCCGTGACGCTGCGTCAGTGCCCGCGCGTTGCCGGGATTGGATTCAAGGTGAAAGACCCGCGAAGCGTGGGCGTAGTGAAGCGGGTCGGCCTTGACCTGTTCAAAGGACGGCAAGCGGATGACGCTGCGGGCGCGGTCGGTCTTTTGCGCCGGAACCTCGCGGGGCGTGGAGGCGTCGATCTCCGTCCAGCCTTCGGGGCGCCAGCCGGGCGACACCATAAAGGCTGTGCCGCGCAAATCGCGGATGGCGGCGGCTTTTTCGCCCGCGCCGAGCCGCCGCGTGAAGTCGATGAGCGCCCGTTCGGCATTCCCAAAAAGAAGAACGTCGGCTTTGGAATCCGCCAGCACAGAACGCCGCACGGTGTCGCTCCAGTAATCGTAATGGGCGATGCGGCGCAAACTGGCCTCGATGGAGCCAATGACCACGGTGACGCCAGGAAAGGCCTCCCGCGCGCGCTGGGCGTAAACGGTGACGGCACGATCGGGACGTTTGCCGGGTTCGCCGTCCGGTGTGTAGGCATCGTCGGAGCGGATTTTTCTCTCGGAGGTGTAACGGTTGACCATCGAGTCCATGTTTCCGGCAGTGATGCCGAAATACAGGCGCGGACGACCCAGGGCACGGAAAGCTTCAGCGGAACGCCAGTCCGGCTGGCTGATGATGCCTACCTTCCAGCCATGCGTTTCCAGCAGCCGCCCCACGAGCGCCATGCCGAAACTGGGATGATCGACGTAGGCATCGCCCGTGACGAGGATGATGTCGCACGCCTCCCAACCCAGCGCCTCCATCTCAGGGCGCGACATGGGCAGAAAAGGAGCGGGCGCAGCCGGCGGAGAAGGTGGAAGGATGGGTTCTGGAAGCGGGAGCGCCCGCATCCCGCCTTCAGTCATTCTGGCCGCCGCAACAACAGAACCACGGCCTGCGCGGCAATGCCTTCACCCCGACCCGTAAAGCCGAGTCCTTCGGTCGTCTTGCCCTTGACGTTGACGGCGGACGCAACGATGTTGAGATCGTTGGCGATGTTGTCTGCCATTTGCGCCGCGTAAGGCTGTATTTTTGGGGCTTGGCAAATGATAGTCGCATCGACATTGCCAATTTCCCATCCCGCCTCCCATATCCTTGCGAACACCGCGCGCAAGAGTGCACGGCTGTCCGCACCCTTGTAGCGCGGGTCGGTATCGGGAAAGAGGCGGCCAATATCCCCAAGCCCCGCCGCGCCGAGCAACGCGTCGGAGGCGGCATGCAGCAGTACATCGGCGTCGGAATGCCCAAGCAAGCCGCGCTCAAACGGGATCGTGACGCCGCCAAGAATCAGGGGGCGACCCTTGACAAAGGCGTGGACGTCGAACCCTTGGCCGACACGGATCGCGCATTTCATGGGGTCTTCTCCTCGATGGTTTTTTCCACTTCGTTTTCGCGACGGCGCAATATCCATTCCGCGAGCAGAAGGTCATGTGGCCAAGTGACCTTGAGATTGGCGGCATCCCCTTCGATGAGCCTGGGGCGCAAACCGGCGGCTTCGATGGCGGAGGCTTCGTCGGTCACGTCCCGCGCGCCTTCCAATGCGCGGCGCAGCATCATGTAGCGGAACATCTGCGGGGTCTGCGCGCGCCATAAACCCTCGCGCGCCACGGTTCCCGCCACGCGATGGCTCTCGTCGGCGCGTTTGAGGGTATCGGCCATAGGGACGGCCAGAAGTCCCCCCACGTCATCATGCGCCAGTTCGTGCATCAACTTCTCGATCTGCCAGCCCGCCACACATGGACGCGCGGCATCATGCACCAATACCCAATCCGTCGCGGCAAGCTCATCCCTGATCGCACGCAAACCGCCCAGCACCGAATCGGCCCGCGTCGGCCCGCCACAAAAAAGCGGTACCAAGCGAGAACCCAGAACGCTCCAATCGTAGCGCGCCCACTCGGCATCATCGACCGAAAGCACAACGAACACCCGCTCGATGGCAGGCACCGAGCACAGGGCGGCAAGCGTGTGATGAATCAGCGGCTTACCGAGCAACGGTAGATATTGCTTGGGCAGTTCCCTACCCATGCGCGCGCCGCTTCCCGCAGCGGGCACGAGGGCGAAATGACGGGTATCGAAATGTCGGTTTTGCATCCTGCACATTCTACAACGGCACATTTACATGCCTGTCCGAGAAATAACGCGCATCCCGGCAAGGAAGGCGCTTTTCTCACGCACGATGATGACCCAGACTTAGAGAAGCGAAAACCCGTCTGCCGTTTCATTTATTTGTCACGCTTTATTTCCATGGTCCCCGGCCTCTCCCCTTCCGTCGACAACACCATCCAGAATGCTTCGACATACGCGAATCAGTGGCGTTCCGATGCGTCCGGGAAAGTTGGGGAGCAGGATATTTTCGCGCCGCGCCCGCGCAATGATGAGCTCTCGCAAAAATCGGGCAAGCCTCGCGCCGAACAACTCAGTTCCGCTGACCGTCGCCAAGTCGAGGAACTGAAATCCACGGATCGCGCCGTGCGCGCGCACGAAGCCGCGCACATGGCCGCAGGCGGCAGCCTGGTCACTTCTGGCGCGAGTTTCTCTTATGAAACCGGCCCGGATGGGCAGCGTTACGCGGTCGCCGGGGAAGTCGGCATCGACACCTCGAAGGGGCGCACTCCGGAAGAGACGCTTGCGCGCGCCGACCAAATCCGCGCCGCCGCGCTCGCACCTGCCGACCCCTCCGGCCAGGATCGCGCCGTAGCCGCCGCTGCCGCGCAAATGGCCGCCGATGCGCGCGCTGAAATCGCCCGCGCCAGCATGGAAAAAAACGCAACGGGCAACCCACGGGAAAGCGGCGAAAATCGCGGCCTCTCGTTCGGACAAGCCATCGAGCGCAGCCTGAATCCCAACGGGCAGGCCGTCAATTTTTACGCTTGAGCGGCGATAGCTCCCTGAGGCCGTTTTCGAGCAAAAACACACTCAAATCTGGATAGCCATAAAAAAAGCGCGCCAAAGGCGCGCTTTTCCAGTTGCTGACTATCTTGTTCAGCGCTGCTTGCGGCGGCGGGCAACCGCACCCACCATGCCAAGCCCCACCAACAGCATCGCCCAGGTTTCCGGTTCGGGAACGGGGCTGACGCCAGTGACGGTTACTTTCCAAGCTCCATTACCAAATCCGCCTGGCCACAAACCCGGTCCTTCGGCACCAACGGTGGGATACGCGTTACCGATGACAAAGTAATATTTACCATCGTCGATCTGACCCAAGTTGATAGACGCATTCCAGTCCTGCATGAACATGTTGTTGCTATACGCGAGCTCTTCACCCTGCGAATTAAACACTTTCAAGTACGGAGCAAATTGAACTGTGCTGTAATCATCCGTAAAGGAACTCGTGAACAGCGATACTCCATTTGGGTTAACGGCATTATTTACCTCGAACCACCCTTTCTCCCATGTGTCCGTCATCTCTTGGAACCAAAAGTTTTCGGTTGTAGAGGTAAACACAAGAGTACCGGTCTCAGGATCATAAGTAGCAGCCTGAACGGCAACAGTAGCGGAGAAAAGACCTACAGCCAGAACCGCTGCGGAAAGAAGCTTCATTTTCATTGTTACGACCCCCTGTTTAATAAACTTAGCTGACAGAAAAGCAAGCAAGTTTGATACCAGAAAAAATACTTCATTGATTTTCATCAATTTTTTTTACACACTTCTATTCGTCATCCAAAGTGTGTAAAAAATCCCGACGCATCCAGAAGATACCGGCACATCCAGAGCCTGCCTTGTTCCAAAACAGAGCGTCATAAAAAAACAAGTGCCACAGGATACTCAGTACAACAGCCTAATCACATGGTTCGGCGCAAGGAAGTACTTATGTCACTCATTTACGACAAAATATGTAAAAAACACCGACATCTACACATCACCCTGTCTCGAATTCCTATTTCGCGGTATCCGTCCTGGCAGGGGCGACATTGCGCCCGACCAGATCGCGGATCAGCCCAAGCTTGCCGTGGAAAAAATGGTCGGCTCCAGGCACTACGACCACCGGGAGTTTTTGCGGGCGCGCCCAGTCGAGCACATTGGCCAGGGCAACGGTATCGTCTGCTTCGCCGTGGATGACGAGGGTCGGGATGTTCCCCGGAACGGCAGGCGTCTCATAGTGTCTCGAACTGCCCCCGGACATGCCTTCGGTCATGCCCGCCGCCATACCGACCAGCACGAGATGCCCCGGCGGCGGCATACCTGCGGCAGCCAGACGGGCGGCAAGCCGCGTTTGCACGTAAGCGCCGAACGAAAATCCGCCCAATACCAGGGGCAAACCTTCCCCCCATTGTTCCTGCGCCCAGCCGAGCACCGCCAGCATGTCTTCGGTTTCGCCTTGGCCGTGATCGTGCCCGCCCTCGCTTTTGCCGACTCCCCGGAAATTCGGGCGCAGGGCCGCATAGCCTGATTCCCGGAATGCGCGGGCCAGGGTCGTAACGACCTTGTTGGAATTCGTGCCGCCGAAAAGCGGATGAGGATGGCAGACGAGCGCGATGCCCTGCGTCACGGCAGGAAGATCAAGCTGGATTTCGATCTGCCCCGCCGCGCCGCGCGCGAAGGCGGAACCTGTGGAAGCTGCACAACACATGAAACGGCTCCTTGCCAGGGTAAGGATGATGAAGGGTCAAACCGCAGAGTGTTCATTTGCGAGGCGTTCGCCCCGCCACAGACCAAGCCCTGAAAGGTAGGCCAGCGCAACAAAAGGCCAGATGGCCGCTATCAGCCGACACAGGGCGTAGAAATTCGGGTAGTTGGCGCGCCGGATGATGACCGGCCCACCGTTGATGTTTCGCAGGAAGTAAGGACTCTCCGGCATCATGTTGATGAGCACGGAAGCCATCAGGAGGCTGGCGCCAGCCAGCGCGTGCTGTGCCACCCTGGGCAGGCGCAGGGCGACGAAAAGCAAAACCACCCCAATAAAAAACCCGTATTGGACGCCGGGCGTCAACCAGGCCAGCGGGCTGGAGGGGACAAAGAAACTGGCGGAACCTGCCAAGCGCGCGCCCATGCCCAGCACAAGCAGCGCTACGACCAGCGCTGAACCCGACACGCGCAGCGTACAGCGCGCGAACAGGCCGATGGCAAGCATCATGCTGGCGGTTTGTGCAGCCTCGAACATGATGAGGCGGCCTGGCCCGAAAGGCAGAGGCGGGGCAATATCGAGCAGCCTACGCAATTCGCCCCCGGCAAACAGCAGTTGATCCGGAGTCAGTTGCACGAATACCCAGAGAACGATGAGGATCAGGGCAATATCGCCAGCCAGCCCGTCATCGGCGATGTAACGTTCGCGCCAGCGCGCCAAACCGCGTCCCGGCGCAAATATCGCCTGCCCCCATCGCACCCCGGCCAGTGCGCCCAGGAACGCGCCAAAGGTGTTGGCAAACAGATCAACGTTGCTGGAGACGCGCGTCGGCAGAAAATTCTGCATGGTCTCCATGCAGAAACTGAACAGCATGCCAAATAAAACCGTGACAGCCACTTTCCTCTTCCATGCCCAATGTCGCGGCAGCGCCGGAACCATGACCAGACCCAACGGCATATAACCGATGAGGTTGACGACGATCTCCCCAAGTTCAAAATATTTCGGCCAGGGAGCGACCAGGTAATCGAATATCGGCAGCCCCGTCTCCCGCCAGCCGCTCATGGGATACAGGCTGGCGCAGATCAGGAGCGCGACGTAGACAATGGCGAGGTGACGTGGAAAAGACCAGGAGGAAGGCACTTCGGGAAGGCATGGCGCGATGACCGGGTGAGTTTAGCGGAGTTTTCCGGATGGCGGCGAACGATTCACGCAAAGGCATTTGCCCTGGTGAAGCGATTCGTGCTTTTCTCAGGGCTTCTTTCCGGCTAAAGTTTCGCGCTTGCCAATTCCTTGTTTCTCCCTTCCATCGTGCGTCTCCTGCGCCTTGCCAAGATTGTTTCCTTAAGCCTGCGATTCGGCCTCGACCGTGTGGTTCTCGACGCCGACTCAAGCGGTCGGCTCGTGCGCTGGTGGAGCAGATTGTTTTTCTGGCGCAAGTTCAATGAACCAAGAGCGGTGCGCCTACGCATGGCGCTGGAAACGCTTGGGCCAATCTTCATCAAGTTCGGGCAAGTGCTCTCGACGCGGCGCGACCTGCTGCCGCCCGATCTGGCCGACGAACTCGCCCTGTTGCAGGATCGTGTGCCGCCCTTCCCGACCGAACAAGCCATTGCCCTGCTGGAGTCGTTTTATCAGCGTCCGGTCAATGAAGTTTTCCGGCGTTTCGAGCATGTGCCGGAAGCCTCGGCTTCGGTGGCGCAGGTACATTTCGCCGAACTGCCCAATGGCACGGAGGTCGCAGTCAAGATATTGCGGCCGGGGATCGAAAAGATCATCGAGCACGACATCGACCTCCTGGAAACTGGAGCCCTGCTGTTGGAGAAAATCTGGGCCGGGAGCCGGCGCCTGAAACCGCGCGAAGTCGTGGCCGAGTTCAGCAAACATCTGCGCGATGAACTCGATTTGATGCGCGAAGCAGCCAATTGCGCGCAACTGCGGCGCAACTTCAAGAACTCCCCCCTGTTGGTCGTGCCAGAGGTGTATTGGGACTGGTGCGGCCCCCGCGTCATGGTGATGGAGTACATGCACGGTACGCCGATTTCGTATATCCCCAAGTTGCTCGAACAGAAAATCGACATCAAGGCGTTATCACGGGCCGGGGTCGAAATATTTTTCACCCAGGTGTTCCGCGACGGTTTTTTCCACGCCGACATGCACCCCGGCAACATCTTCGTGGATAGCAAAGGCCGCTATGTCGCCCTCGATTTCGGCATCATGGGAACCCTCAGCGATATCGACAAGGATTACCTCGCGCGTAACTTCCTCGGTTTTTTCAAGCGCGACTATCGCAAGGTGGCGCAAGCGCACATCGACGCGGGATGGGTTCCCGCGCATACCCGGGTCGAAGAATTCGAGTCGGCCATCCGCAGCGTATGCGAACCGATTTTCGACCGCCCGCTCAAGGATATTTCCTTTGGCAAGACCCTGTTGCGCCTGTTCCAGACCGCGCGACGGTTCGAGATGGAAGTCCAACCCCAACTCGTGCTGCTGCAAAAAACCCTGCTCAATGTCGAAGGACTGGGTCGCCAGCTCGATCCCGAACTCGATCTCTGGACGACCGCCAAGCCCTTCCTCGAACGCTGGATGCAGGAACAGGTCGGCTGGCGGGCGCTCTTGCGGGAAGTGAAAAGCGAAGCGCCCGGCTGGACGTCCATCCTGCCGCGCCTGCCACGGCTCGCGCATCAGGCGCTGACCGACAGGTACGCGCAACGTTTAGCGCTTGAAGGGAGAATCGACGATATCGAACGCCGCCAGCGCCTCATCACCCGCTTCATCGCGGTGCTTTCCACCCTGGCCGCCGCGCTCTTAGTATTTGAGGTATGGCGGTTTTTCAGATAAACATCACTGCGTCTCGGATTCACCCGAAAAAAATATTGATCGCATTTTGCTTTCATATGGCTCTGCGAGCGCAAGTAGTTGATAAACTTGCCGCCCTTTAGTGTTGATTGATGCCTTACCAGGATCGCCCTCATGCACGTCACGCTACTTCAACTCGTCATTGCTTACCTGGTCATATCCATCGGTATCGGGCTTTTCGCTGCCACGAAGGTGCATAACGCGCGTGACTACATCAACGCCGGGCGGCATCTGCCCATGTCCGTGGTGCTTGCGATGGTCTTCGCCACGTGGTTCGGTGCCGAAACCGTACTCGGAAACTCTGGAGCCTTTCTCAAGGAAGGTGCCAGCGAACTGATTTCCGACCCGATCGGAGCCGGAGTGTGCCTGATGTTGTTCGGACTGCTTTTCGCGCGGCCACTCTATAGAATGAACCTCCTCACCCTGGGAGATTTCTTCCGACGGCGTTACAACCGGGGCATCGAACTGGTGCTCTCCATCTGTATCGTTGTTTCCTACCTCGGTTGGGTCAGCGCGCAGATCACCGCCCTGGGGCTGGTATTCGACCTGCTCTCTGGAGGCGTCGTCGACCGGAATACGGGTATGCTCATCGGAGCAACGGTGGTACTGCTCTATACCCTGTTCGGCGGGATGTGGTCTGTCGCGGTAACAACCTTCGTGCAAATGATCGTCATCATATTGGGGCTGCTCTACATCACCTGGACCGCCAACAACATGGCGGGCGGCTTCGCCCCGGTGATGGCTCACGCCATTGATGCGGGCAAGCTTGATATTTCCTTTTCCATGTCGCGCGAAACCTTCGCCTATATCGCGGCTTTCTTCACAATGGCGCTTGGTTCCATTCCCCAGCAGGACGTTTTCCAGCGCGTCAACTCCTCGGCCAATGAACGCACCGCCGTTTGGGGAACGACCTTGGGGGGAGCCTTCTATGTCATTTTCGCGCTTGTTCCGATCTACCTCGCCTACACGACCCTACTCATCGACCCGGCAATAGCGGAGACGGCAAGCGACACGCAAAAGATCATGCCGACACTGGTCATGAACCACATGTCGTTCGCCTCCCAGGTCATCTTTTTCGGCGCCCTGCTCTCGGTCATCATGAGCACCGCCTCGGGCACATTGCTCGCCCCCTCGGTAACATTCTCCGAAAACGTACTGCGGGGCTTCTACCCGAAGATGGACGACAGACAATTCCTGTGGGCCACGCGCGTCACCGTGGTCGTTTTTACCGTGATCGTCACCCTATACGCGGTCATGACCGATTCCTCCATCCACAAAATGGTCGTCAACGCTTACCGCATCACTTTAGCCGCAGCCCTCGTCCCCCTCGTCGCCGGGATATTCTGGAAGCGGGCCAATAACCTGGGCGCAGCCCTGTCCGTCGGCATGGGGCTGGCGTTCTGGTTCATCGCCGAGATACTGGTTCACATCGGCATCCTTTCCGACATCCTTGAACCGCAAATGTACGGGTTCTTCGCAAGCATCGTGGGCATGGCGCTGGGCGTCACTTTTGGCCCTCCCCAGCCTCAGAAAATGAATCCAAACGTGGGACAGCAAGCCGAAATACCGGCATGAACAAGCCCTCCTAATCAGAGAAGACAGAGAAAAGATATGGCAGTCACCCCGGCTCAAAAAATCGAACTCGTTTGCCCCGCTGGCGGCCTACCGTCGCTCAAGGCGGCGGTCGACAACGGCGCGGATTGCGTTTATTTCGGTTTCAAAGACGCCACCAACGCCCGCAACTTCACGGGGCTGAACTTCGACCTCGCCCAGATTCAGGAAGGCATCACCTATGCCCGCCAGCACGGGCGCAAGGTTTTTTTGGCCCTCAACACCTACCCGCTCGACGCCAATCAGGCGGACTGGATCGCGGCCATCGACCGCGCCGCCGAACTGGGGGTCGACGCCGTTATCATGGCCGACCCCGGCCTCATGGCCTACGCTGCCCGCGCCTACCCGGAATTGCGCCTGCACCTGTCCGTGCAAGGCTCGGCAACGAGCTATGAGGCCATCAACTACTACCATGAGCGCTTCGGCATCCAGCGCGCGGTGCTCCCGCGTGTGCTCTCGCTCGCGCAGATCGAGCAGCTTGTCGCCAACACCCCGGTAGAAATCGAAGTGTTCGGCTTCGGCGGCCTGTGCGTGATGGTGGAAGGCCGTTGCGCCCTGTCCGCTTACGCGACGGGGCAGTCCCCCAACTGTTTCGGAGCCTGTTCGCCCGATGCCTTCGTGCGGTGGGAACAAACCCCGCGCGGCATGGAAACCCGCTTGAACGGCATCCTCATCAACCGCTACGCAGACGATGAGCGCGCGAGCTACCCCACGCTGTGCAAAGGCCGTTTCACCGTCAAGGACGAAACCTATTACGCCATCGAAGAACCCGCCAGCCTCAACACCTTGGAAATGCTTCCCATGCTGGCTGGCGCGGGCATCTCGGCGATCAAGATCGAAGGGCGGCAGCGCAACCCGGCCTACGTCGCGCAAGTCACGAAAGTCTGGCGCGCCGCGCTCGACGCCTTTGCTCGCGACGGGGAACGCTTCACGGCACAGGAGGACTGGATGGCCGAACTCAACAAGGTCTCCGAAGGCCAAAGCTATACCCTGGGCGCATACTACCGCCCCTGGAAATGAGCGAGCATCACGCAATGAAACTCTCCCTCGGTCCCCTGCTCTATCACTGGCCGCGCCAGCAGATATTCGACTTCTACGAAACCGTCGCCGCCAGCAATGTGATCGACATCGTCTATCTGGGCGAGACCGTCTGTTCGCGACGCCACGAACTGCGCTGTGAAGACTGGTTCGAGCTTGCCGCCCGGATCAAAGCCTCCGGCAAGGAAGCGATCCTTTCCACCCAAACGCTGATCGAATCCGAATCCGACCTTAAAACCCTGCGCCGCATCGTCGAACAACAGGATTTCCGCATCGAGGCCAACGACATGGGCGCGGTACGGCTGCTTGCCGCCGCTGCTCGCCGCGACTGGGTCGCCGGGGCAACGCTCAATGTGTTCAATCCCACCACGCTGACCCTGCTCACCTCCGATGGCGCAAACCGATGGGCCGCGCCGCCCGAAATGCCCGGAGCCGATATTGTCGGCCTGCGCGCCAGCCTGCCCGCGCCCATCGAAACCGAAATTTTCGCCTATGGCCGCCTGCCGCTTGCCTACTCCGCGCGTTGCTTCACCGCCCGCCATTACAACCTGCAAAAAGACGCTTGCGAATTCCGCTGCATACAAGACAGTGACGGCATGCTTCTACGCACCCGCGAAGGCGAGGCATTCCTGACCCTCAACGGCATCCAGACCCAATCTGCGCGGGTCTACAACCTGCTCGGCGACCTTCCCCTCATCGCGGGTCGCGCAGAAATTCTGCGAATCAGCCCGCAAAGCGCGCACACGCTGGAAATCGCCAACCTGTTCCGCGAGGCGCTCGATGGGCGCATCGCCCCGGCAGCCGCCTTCGAGGCCAGCCTTGCCCTGATGCCGGAAGCCCCCTGCAACGGTTTCTGGCATGGACGCGCGGGACACGAACAGCTTGCCGCAGAGGATACCGGGCAACCCTCAAGCGCCCTGGAGGAAAACACCGCTTCCGCCGGAACGCCTGACGAGCCGCCCATTGCTGAAACAGCCTCCGTTACACCCTCCCTGTCGGCCTCTCTCGGCAAGCTCCTGCCCGCCGGGTTACGCGCACGCCTCGAAGAGCGTTTCAGGCACTTGGCAAAAGACCCTCACCTGCGCCTGCCCCCCTTCACCGTGCCGGAGCCGCTCGCAAGGATCAATGCCTGTCTGCCAAAACTCCCGCCCACGTTGGCACTCACTACGGCGCTCAACCTTGCGCCGGAGAGCGTACTGCCCCGCGCGCCGCTCGCCCCGCTCACTGGCCGCCGCCTATGCCTGTGCGTGCTCGATGCCGGGCTACGGCTCGATTTCACGCTCAACGCCAATGGCCGCTTCCGTCCCTGCCACGCAAGCGCCCCGCCAGAAATGACCATCTCCGCCTCGTTGCGCGATTTCATCGCCCTCGCCTTGGGCGAGGAAGACGCCGATACCCTGTTCTTCGCCCGGAGGTTGCTGATGGAAGGCGACACCTCCCTCGGCGTACTGGTCAAAAACACAATCTCTTCGGCCAAGTGGAGCACCCTTACGCGGCACTGAGCCGCGACTCCAATCACCCCTTTGGCAAACTCACCACCCTTGTGCCCGCCAGCCTGTCGTGCAGGAAAAGATTGTCGAGGTCGAAAAAAGCCCAAAAGATGCCGATCCCGAAGCACAACACCGAAGGCCAAGCCAGCGCGTAGGCCCGGTATTGTCGGGTAAATAGACTCTCAGCTTACCCACGCTTTGCGCGGCGCAGCCGCCAAACCACCCAAGGCGTCACGACCACGATCATGGCGAACGTGATGAGTCCCCAGTTAGCAATCGACAGGCCGAGGAAAGTCCAGTCAACAGCGCTGCAATCGCCTTCGCCCCGGAACAGCTTGGGCAAAAGCTCAGTCAGCGGAAAGTTTTCCAGCATGAATTCAAGGCCGGGGCCGCATCCCATCGTTTGCGGCGGGTACAACTGCAACCAGCTTTGCCGAACAGCGACGCCTCCCCCGGCCAAGGCCACGAGCGTCACCAAGCCCCCATAGACCCACGCGCCCCGGTTGTGGAGCGCGCCAATCAGCGCGACAAGGCCAACCCCTATTAGCGCATAACGCTGCATGATGCACATCGGGCAGGGTTCGACCCCTTTCACCATTTGCAGGTAAAAAACCCCGAAACACATCTCGGCGGCGCATAGCGCGAACAAGGCAAGAAAATAGAAACGAAGAGGCAACCGTGGCAACGACATACATAAATCTCCAAAAAAACAATCTACAAAACCTACGCTAACATCACGACGCAAATCACGGCGAAGCCGACGCTTTGAACTCCCGCGCACCGTAATGGCGGAAGCGTTCCAGCGCTTCGCCCATTTCTTCTTCAGACAACAACACCGGCGGCCCCGGCTGGCAAGCGCGCCAGTATTGCTCGCACAATGTTTCCAGTTCGATAGCCTGAGCCAGCGCGTGTGCAAGGTCGCGCCCATAAGCCAGCATCCCGTGATTGGCGAGCAGACAGGCATTGCGTCCGGCCAGCGCCGCCAGCACGTTTTTCGAGAGCGCTTCCGTGCCGAACGTCGCGTAAGTGGCGCATCGCACACTGTCGCCTCCGAAGAGCGCAATCATGTAATGAAACGGCGGGATGTCCAGACGCTGGCAAGCCAGCGCCGTTGCAAACGGCGAATGGGCATGGACAACCGCCCCAGCTTCGGGAGCGTTCGCGTAAATGTCGCGGTGAATCCGCCATTCCGAAGAAGGAGCAAGCCCCCCTGCCCCGTCCCTCTTGCAATCGCCCTCCATCGTCACCCGCACCATGTCTGCGACAGAATACCGCTCCGGCGGCAAGCCGGACGGCGTAATCAAAAATCCGTCGCCACAACGCGCGCTGACGTTGCCCGAAGCGCCGACATTGAGCCGATGATCCTTCAAGGCGCATGCCACCGCCAGCAACTCACCGGCCAACGCATTCCCGCTTTGATTCCTGTCCTTGCTCATGCCTGGACACCCCGCAAAAAATCGGCCAAACCATCAACCCCAATCACGCCGCGCTCGGTAATGAAGCCCGAAACGAGCGCCGCCGGAGTCACGTCGAAAGCGGGATTGACGGCGCGGGCATCTTTCGGGGCCAAGCTCAAACGCCTTGGGCAACCCTCCTCGTCCAGCCCGTCGATGAAGAGCACTTCCTCCGCCGCGCGCTCTTCCACCGGAATCGCCTCACCGCAGGCCGTCCCCGGATCGAAAGTCGACAATGGGGCCGCGACATAGAACGGAACTCCCGCCGCGCGCGCAGCCAATGCCTTTAAGTACGTGCCTACCTTGTTCGCGGTATCGCCATTGGCCGCGATGCGATCCGCGCCAACGATCACCGCATCGGCTTCGCCGCGCATGAGCAGCAACCCGGCAGCATTGTCGGCCATCAGCGTATATTTGACGCCAGCGGCGGCAAGTTCCCAGGCCGTCAGCAGCCCCTGGTTGCGTGGGCGCGTCTCGGACACGAGCACCTCCACCTCCAGCCCCTCGGCACGAGCCGCGTAAATTGGCGCAAGCGCCGTCCCCATCCCCGCCGTCGCCAGCCAACCCGCATTGCAATGAGTCATCACCCGCAAGGGGCGTCCTCCCCGCGCGCGCAAGGCGCGAAGCAGCCCCAACCCGTGCGCCCCGATGGCCGCGCACATTGCGGCATCCTCCGTGAGAATGGCCGCAGCCTCAGCCCATGCCGCCTCGCGCCGCGCGTGAGAGGGAAGCGGCCTCAACCGCTCATCCATGCGATTCAGTGCCCAAGCAAGATTAACCGCCGTTGGCCTGGTTGCGCGCAACACGGCCAGCGCGTAATCGAGCGCGGCATCATTCGCCTCCCCTCTTGCCAGCGCCACGGCCACGCCAAAGGCCGCAGCGCAGCCAATCAGCGGCGCGCCGCGCACCCGCATTGCGGAAATGGACTCGGCAACATCTTCGAGCGTGGCAAGCCGACGCTCCGCAACGCGCCAGGGCAAGCAGGTCTGGTCAAGGACGGTCAGGCCGTCGCCGTCGCGCCGCAGGGTAGCAATGGGTTGGACGAACATGGATAGGCAAGCAGGCAACAAAACAGGATCCAGGTGCAATTTTAAGCCCTGATGTCCATTTCATTCGTTCTCTATTGAAGCAACGTAAATGTCACAAATGATGGATTTCGCAAAGCTCAATCCCTCTACACGGGCTTACCCTCCGCGCCAGACATCCCGGCGGTGCGAATTTTCCGGTTGGAAGGCGCGTAAGAGGCGGTCATAGACGCTTTCCGCCGCGGCGCGGTTGTCGCGGCTGAAATTGCAGACATAGAGGTCAAATGTTACGGCCTGCCGTTCCGGCCAGGTGTGGACGGCAAGATGCGATTCGGCCAGGATCACTGCGCCTGTTGCGCCCAAAGGCGCTTCCGGCGTACCGAAAACATGAAACAGCTTGCCGACGACCGTTAATCCCGCTTCCTGGCAGGCGGACAGGCAAAGCTGCTCCAGCGCGCCAGAAGAACGCATGAGTTCCTCGTCGGCATGGCATTGCCGGAATTCCGCGAGGATGTGCAAGCCTTCCATGTCAGATCAGCCTCGTCCGCAAATGGCCGTGCGCGGCCAGTATTTCTTCGGCAACCCGCACGCCGTGGTAATTGGCTTCTTCAAAAAGGGAAAAACCCGAAACGTCGGCATGCGCGAAACGCACCTTGCCCCATCCCGCCGTCAGGCGCATACGCCGCATTTCGTCACGAAAACCCGGTAGCGGCCGGGCCATCGCATGGCCATAGCGGAAAATATCCAGGTGGGTGACGCGATTGCGGAGAGCGCCATGTGCATGAGACAAATCCTTGAGGATGATTTCCGCCCAGCCCTCATATGGCATATCGAGCAGCATTTGCCGGGCAGCGGCAGGGGGATATTCCGAGAGGGCGTAGTAATAGGTCAGTACCGTCGGGCCGGAAGCAAGGCGGATGTCCTGGTGGGTCGCCACCACATACCCCAGGGCACGGCTGTCCTGCAACACATTGTCCCAGGCGATTCCGGCACCCGCACCCGGCTCAGGCAGCGGCGCGTCCAGAGTCAGGTTGGCCACCAGCCAGGGCGCGTAAGTGATGGTGGAAATCGTCTCGGCCAGACCGTCCGGCAGCCCGGAGGCCAGATGGGGCAAAAGGAACAGCGGCGCGGCCCAGATGACGTGTCCGGCATGAACGCGCAGGCTCGTCTGGCTCGCCTCATTCCAGACATCGACCTCGCATCCCACTGCATTTTGTCTCAGCGCGTAAACCGCTTGCCCTGTGCGTAACCAACCTTCGTCGGGCAGGCAGGCATTGGTGATGAGCTTGTGCAACCCATCGACCAGCCAACCGTTGCCTTCCGGCGCGGTCAGTACGCCATCATCCGTTTTCGCGCCAAATGCCGAACCTTTGCCCGCGCGGCAGGCAAAATAGTGAATCCCGGCCCAGGCGGAAACCTGGCGGTAGTCGGTACCGTAATCATCGCGGCAAACGTAATTGACATACCAATGAAGCGAGGGCGCGTCGAACCCTTCCCGCGCCATCCAGTCGCGCATGCTCAGGCGATCCAGTTCCGTCCATTCGGGCGCATCGCTGCTATAGGCCATCGGCAAGGCGAATGCCCTGCGGCTTGCCGCGTCGCGCGCGTCGCGCCATTGCGCCATGCGGGCAAAAAAGCGCTCCTGTTGTGCCAATTCAACCAGGGGGACTCCCAGGCGCGGCACGATTCCTTCCTGCCAGAATCCCAGCCGGTAAAGCCGTTCGTGTAGCGGATGGCACAGATAGCGCTCATCATATTCCGGGGTTTCTGTTTCCGGATCACCACCCAGTATGCCCAACTCCGCAAGCAGCGCCCGCACCGCGCGGGCTTCGCGGTTCGGCAGCGGCAAATAATGCGCGCCCAGCGGATAGCGGGAAATGGCGTTTTCGCCGTAACGCGCGTTGCCTCCCGGCTTATTTTCCAGTTCCAGGACGAGAAAACGTGGACGGGCAGGAAGCGTTTCCCGGCAAAACCGCCAGGCAGCGGAAAGCCCCGCGACACCCGCACCGACGATCAGCACGGGAATATCGATGGTCTCCGTCGGCGGGGGAAAATCGGTCTGCCGCAGGCGATGCCCAAGCCCGGAATCACTGCCGCCCAGTTCACCAGGCGGCAACGATGGCGTCTGCGGCGCGCACCCCGTCAAAACCGCCGCGCATCCGGCTATGCCGCAAGTGGCCAGGAAATCCCGACGCTGCATCAATGCACCGCCTTTTTCCATTCTTCCTCGAACGTCCGCACCAACCCCTGATCGTTGAGGCGATTGGGTTCGGCAGGGACACGGGACATATCGGCGGGAAAACGGAACAGATCCGGCGTGTTCTCAATAGTGAGAAAACGCAGCCCTTCAGGATAAGATATTGGCATTTCCGGAACGTCTTCGCCAGCCAGTACATAACCCCATTCCCCAAAGCTGGGTACGAGCGCATGGTATGGAGCGGTTTTGAGCCCTGCCGCCTCAAGCGTGGTGACGATGATCCAGAATGCGCGCCGCGCGTAATACGGCGAGGTGGACTGCACCACGACGCGCCCGCCGGGCGCGAGATGGCGCTTGAGCAGACGGTAAAAGCCGGTCGAATAGAGTTTGCCGAGGGCAAAATTGGAAGGATCGGGAAAATCCGCGACCACGAAATCGAACCCGCCCACGTGTTTCTCCAGCCAACGCGCGGCGTCATCGTTGATGATCGTTACCCGCGCATCGTTCAGGGCATCGCCATTCAGGCGTTTGAGCAGCGGCGCGCTGGAAAACAGCCGCGTCATGGCCGGGTCGAGGTCGACCAGGGTAATGGACTCGACCTGCGGGTAACGCAGGATCTCCCGAACAGCCAGACCGTCCCCGCCCCCCAATACCAGGATTTTTCGGGCATGCGGCAAAGCCGCCAATCCGGGGTGCACCAGCGCCTCGTGATAGCGGTATTCATCCTGTGAAGAAAATTGCAAATTCTGGTTCAGGAACAGGCGTACATCGTCGCGCCAGCGGGTCACGACGATGCGCTGATAGGGAGAGCTTTCCGCATGGATGATCGTGTCGGCATACAACCAGCTTTCCGCGATGTCGGACACCTTTCCGGCCACGGCGAAACCGCCCAGCAACAGGCCAATGCAAACAATCGCCATACCATACAGCCCCGTCAGCCGACGATGGCCGAAAAGCCGCAGCGCGTAAAGCGCCACCCCCGCGTTGAGCACTCCGAACAGCAGCCCGGTACGCATCATGCCGAGATAGGGCGCGAGTAAAATGGGAAATAGCAGCGACACCGCGAGCGCGCCAAGATAATCCACTGCGAGGACGCGGGAAACCAGATCCTTGAAACGCACCTCCCGTTTCAGAATCCGCATGACAAGGGGAATCTCCAGCCCCACCAGCACGCCCACGACCAGCACGGCAAAATACAGCAGGACGCGGAAAGGCCCGGTTTGCGAAGCAAACGCAAGAAAAAGCCCCATCGGGGCGAAGCCACCGAGCACACCGACCGCAAGTTCGATCTGCACGAACCGCCGCACCAGATCGCCGTCGATATGGCGGGAGAGCCATGAGCCAAGGCCCATCGCAAAGAGATACGCGCCGATGACCGTGGAAAACTGGGTAATGGAATCACCGAGCAGGTAACTGGCCAGTGCCGCCGCCACCAACTCATAGGCCAACCCGCAAGAAGCAATGACGAAAACCGACACGAGCAGCGCGTGCTGCATGCGCGCGGGCGTCGGTGATTCCTGTGCCCGTGAAATGGAAACGTCAGCCAAGGCAAAACCGCCGTAAAGCGTTCTTCAAGGCATCCTCAATGAATGGCTGAGGCGACGATGATAGCAATGCCTATACACATCGCAGCAATAACCGTGGCTAATGGCTGATTTCTCTCCTTGACGATTTCCTTCCACAAATCGTCATGTGGCGTCACTTTCTCAAGAATAAGAAACGAGACCCAAAACACAACGACTCCGAGCACGGAATACAGGAGTGAATTGAAAAGCACTTTCAAGTCAATGAATTCAGGCATGTGTTTCTCCTTATTTGTGAAAAATGGTGCGCGCATCCGTTTGTCCAGTTGCGCGTCCAGTTGCCGCAGAATCAAAAAGGCTGTAGCCATTGTATTGCGCCCAAGAAAAGAACGCAAACGCCAGAATAGAAAAAACGAGATAAGGTTTCATTAATCATCTCCTCCGTTGAATCGAATAGAAAAAAGTTTATTTTCACTTTCAAATAGAAGACCTGGATGATCGCTTTCTTTCCAACGCGCAACTTCGAATGAAGTGAATTTGAAAAGAAGTATCACAGGCCAAATAAACAGTCCGAAAAAAAGAATCCAAAAATTTCCCCACAGTGCACGATATCCTGTTATCTCCAGGGATAATACTTTAGGAACACTTTTTTCACTGGATTCAATTCCCTCTAACATTAGACGCCAAGTGCCAGGTGGCACATTTTGAAAACTCAAGGTACGACTCCTGCTGCCTTCACTCCAATAACCATCTTCCGAATCCCATCCGCTGTAATAACTTATTTCTGTGCTACCATATCTGACCTCTCCGTCCGATTCCCTAATGAACGCCAAACCAACTTCAAACCATCCATTATCTAATTCTTTAGCAGTACTTTTCAACGCCAAGTTAGTCTTCTTATTCAAGTTAAAAGGGGGCAAAAGCACGGCATCAGAACCGACAAAAATGGTAGCAGTGTTTTGTGCAATAATTTTATTTGAAGACAGAGTAAACTGTACAGCAAAAGCCAACGAAATAAATAAAATGAAACACTTCCATATCGTTTGTAATTTCTTTTTCAAAAGATTTGGTTGATTGGCGTAAACGCCAACAGGTGTCGGCAGACTTTTGAGTTTGAATGCAGAAAAGATCTCCTGAAACGGCACATATTCAGCAAGACTCCAGGAAATTTCATTGTCCGTCCTTTCCAGTGTCAACATGAACGGCGGCGCGACGTAATCGACGAGTTTCACCGTGTCCTTTGTTTTGACCAGCCAAGTGAATTCGCCGATCACATAATCTACTACGCCCTTATAGCTCTGAAAATGCCTGAAAGATTGCCCTTGATAGTTCAAGTGAGAGGTTTCTGTATCCGGCGTTTTCGGAATGGCTTCCAGCGCATCCGCCACGCTCCAGTGCCCGTCGTATTCGACCAGGAAACGATAGCCAGGAGAACCAACGCGAGCCAGCAGATATTCCCGCCAGTAATACCTCTGCCCTTCGGAAACCATGTAACGCTGCATGAAACCGATGACTTCCAGTTTGTCGCCCCGAAGTACGCCGGTACAGCCTATGGGAAGCAATGGAATTACTTTCCGGGAACCTGCGAGGTTGATCTCGTCGATCAAGCGCCCCGTTTCCGCGTCGCTGATACTGCCGCAGTGAGCGCAGGCGATGGAGACAATCCCTTCGTGCCTGAGTTCGAACGTCGCACCGCACTTCTTGCAAAGCAGGGCTTTGGCCCGAAGCTTTGGCCCGGTAGGAATCGGGTCGTCTTCACGCAGGTTGCGCCATTTCAAACCGGAAAAATCTATTGTTTCCCCAATGAAAAGCAGCGGGGTTTTTTCATCCTCGCTGTAATCCAGCGTAACGAACGCATTTCCTGCATTGGAGCGCAAATCCGCAACCGGAGCGGGATAGCCCCCGCCAACCCTGAACGGCAATTCGCCTTCCCCGGCCACACATGTAGCGCGCTCGATGTTGGTGACGGTCCATTCGGCATTCCCTAGCCGCAGACGGTACCCGGAACTCAACTCGGAAAAAGCCGGTGCGCTGCCCGTCAAAGCTCGTTGAAAAGAAATTGAAAACGTGCCCGCCGCTTCGGAAAGCCAGCCGGTGCGCTGATCGTCGAACAGCAGGAACCATTCGTTCCACAATCCCTGTTCGTACTGCAACTGGATGCGGCCTACGACGGTAAAAATCTTTTGGCGGTAAACACCCTGTGCTCCGATCTGCAGGCGTGAACGGTCTTGCGCCAATTCCGCCATCTTGCCCAGGTTTTCGATTTTGCCGTCGACATTGAGCAGCGTTGCCCGGCAGTACTCGCAAACCGCCAAAATCGAAACACCGCTCCGGAACGTGACCGAGGCTCCGCAGGATGGGCATTGAGCGGCCTTGGCCATGAGGCAATCAGTCCAGTTTTTTGAGAATTTCCGCTTTTTTCGCGTCGAATTCGTCCTGGCTCAGAATGCCCTTGCCTACCAGCGCATGCAATTTCTCCAGCGTCGCAGCAATCTCATCGGCCAGTGAAGTGCCGGATGAGGGCGCGGGAGCGGGAGCTTGAGTTGCCGCGAGCATACTCTGTCCCATGACTTGCCCCATCGAGATGCCCGCGCCGATGCCTACTCCCGCGCCTGCCGCGCCGCCTTCGTTCTGCGCCGCCAGCGGAATGCTGCTGGCGACCTGATAGCGGGTGTATTGCCCCAGGTCGCCAACCAGGTTCATGTTGATGCGGGCATCGAGCGCCTTCTCCAGTTCTTCCGGCAGGGAAATATTCTGTACGACAAAATTGTCCAGTGCCAGCCCGAAACTGTCGAACAACGGCGCAACTTTCTCCTTGAGAGCCTGCCCGAAAAGTTCCTGGTTGGCGGCCATGTCGAGAAACGGCACACTCGTTTCACCAAACAGGCCAGCGATATGGCCCACGATGGTATTTCGCAACTGGCTTTCCAGTTCTTCCACGCCATAGCGTTCCAACGTACCGGAAACAGAGGTATGAAATTTTTTCGCATCGACAAGGCGATAGGAATAAATGCCGAACGCGCGAAGGCGTACCGCTCCGAATTCCGCGTCCCGCACCGTAACCGGATTGGCCGTTCCCCATTTACGGTCAAGCCGCTGGCGTGTGCTGAAAAAATAAACGTCCGACTTGAAGGGCGACTCGAAGAGCTTGTCCCAGTTCTTCAGGTAGGTCAGTACCGGAAGGGTATTGGTCGTGAGTTCATACCGTCCAGGCTCGAATACATCGGCAATCTGGCCTTCATTGACGAATACCGACACTTGCGATTCACGCACCGTGAGAATCGCGCCATTGCGGATTTCCATGCCCTGCATGGGAAAACGCCATGCAATAACGTCGTCGTCATTCTCTGCACACTGAATGACATCTATGAACTGCTTCTTGATGAAGTCCATCAGCGCCATATCATCGACCTTTTGTCATGTTATGAACAAAAACAAAATCATAGAGCAAAGAGGCTGGCATGTCGATGCAGCAAGACAGTAAAAATCACCACGGCATGAACAAGCGAGAAGAAGGGCTTTATCTCAAGAACAAAGTCGATACCTTCAGGGAGGCAACAAGCCGCCTTATTCCCGCGTCATGGTAGCGAACCATGACCGATCCAAAGACACAACAAGAAAGACAGAAAGACGTCACCCGCCGAAGGCGGGTGACGCAGGGTGTATACAGATCAGGCCCGTACTTTCACATACCGCCCAGGCGCCGGTTCTATCGGCTCGTATTGCGCGTTACCAAGCCGACCGCGCGCCGCGATCTGGCGACCGCCAAACTGATTGAGCCATTCGATCCAGTGCGCCCACCAGCTTCCTGGATGTTCCTGCGCGCCTTCCAACCATTCATCCGGCGAAAGTATTTTGGCCGGGTTCGTCCAGTAGCTGCGCCGATTCTTCTTCACCGGGTTGATGGTTCCCGCGATATGGCCGCTTGCGCCCAGCACGAACGTGGTTTCACCACCCAGCAGGGGGCGACCCAGATAGGACGTCGTCCACGGCACGATATGGTCCTCCCGCGCCGCGAAGAAGTAGACCGGGGCGTCGATCTTGCCCAGGTCGACCTTCTGTCCCGCCACAGTCAACCGTCCGGGTATGCGTAGGCTGTTTTCGAGGTACATATTCCGCAGGTACCACGCAAGGAAGGGCCCCGGAAGGTTGGTCGCGTCCGAATTCCAGTGCAGAAGGTCGAACGCCTTGGGCGTACCGCCCTTGAGGTAGTTGCCGACGACGTATTGCCAGACGAGGTCGTTAGCGCGCAGGAAGGAGAACACATTGGCGAGTTCCTGCCCGCGCAGCAGCCCCCCCTTGCCGATGCTGTTTTCACGCATCTGTACGCTTGCTTCGTCGATCAGGCAGCCAATTTCGCCTGTGTCGGAGAAATCGAGCAACGTCGTCAGGAAGGTCACGCTGGCAACCGGGTCTTCGCCACGCGCCCGCGCCACTGCCAGCGCCGTGGCGAGGATCGTCCCGCCGACGCAGAACCCAAGGATGTTGGGCTTCTGAACCTTGGTCACTTCGCGCACAACCTTGAGCGCAATCAGCGGACCCTGCTCAACATAATCATGCCAAGTCTTGTTGGCGTCTTCCTGCCCCGCGTTCTTCCACGACATCAGGAACACAGTGTGCCCCTGCTCGATGATGTAGCGCACAAACGAATTTTCCGCCTGCAAATCGAGGATGTAATACTTGTTGATGCACGGCGGCACGATCAGAAACGGCGTTTGTGCAACCTTTTCCGTCAGTGGCGCATACTGGATCAACTGGAACAGATCATTCTCGAAAATGACTGCGCCAGATGTAATAGCCAGTTCGCGGCCTACTTCAAAAACCGTCTCGTCCGTCATCGAGACCCGACCTTTTTCGAGGTCGGAGAGCAGGTTCTGGACGCCGCGCGTAATGCTCTGCCCCTCGGTTTCGAGCGCGGCACGGATGAATTCCGGGTTGGTCGCGGCAAAGTTGCTCGGAGCCAGCGCGTCGATGTATTGGCGGGTTAGAAATTGCAGGCGGGCTTTGGCGCGCCCATCGTTCATCGGTACGCTATCCGTAGCTTCGCGCAGGAAATTGGAATTGATCAGATATGCCTGGCGCAGATAGTCGAACATCGGGTTGTCCGTCCATTCCGAGGACGAAAAACGCTTGTCGCCCGCCTCAGGGGAAACAACCGGCTCGGAACTCTCTCCCGGTTTGCGGCCCAGCATCGACGTCCACAAGGCCATGTGGTTGGATGCAAATTCTTTCTGTAAGCGCGTCAGAGTTTCATTGTCAGGCATGGGTATTTTCGTTGAGGCCAAGCCCGTCGAATCCTGCATGGCGACCTGCTGCTTCGCCAATGTCTCGAAAAAGCCCTGCATCATGGCCTGCCCAGCCTGCATCATGGCCTGAAAGCCATCGTTGCTTGTTTTGTCAGACATGTTCTCCTCCATGAACCCGAATAACAATCACGCGGTGCCGTCCGTGCTTGCCGGTTATTTATTGATAGCCATCTATCCAGTGACAAATCACGGCTCCGGCGTAGATGGTAATGATAACGCAACATGCCCCTGTGCATCGAGCCAGACCATCGAGGCGAAACGGCCTGTCACCGCCTCACGCCGGTAGGAGTAGAAGCGCCCGTTTTCTGAGACGGTGCACACTCCCCCGCCGTAGATTTTTTCCTGCCTCACTCCCGCCCGCTCCAGCCTACGGCGAGCCAGCATGAAAATATCGGCAAACCATTTTCCACCACTCTCGCGCGGACTGAAAGCCCCCCGCGCTCCGGGGTCGGATGCCAGAAAAGCCTCACGCACTTCATCGCCGACTTCAAAGGCATTTGAACCGATTGCCGGCCCGAGCCAGGCCATGACCTGCCCCGGTTTTTCCCCTATTGCGGCAAGCGCCGCTTCCAACACACCGGAGGCCAAACCGCGCCAGCCCGCGTGTGCGGCGGAAACGACCGTACCCGCGTCGTTGCAGAACAAAACGGGAAGGCAATCGGCGGTCATGACGACGCAGACCACACCGGCTTCCCGTGCCACCGAAGCATCAGCGCGAATACTGCCCAAGGCGGAAGACGGAGGGAGCCGCGCAACTTCGATACCATGCACCTGTTCGAGCCAGAACGGTTCCGCAGGTACATACCGCCGTAACCGGGCGCGATTAGCGGCAACCGCTACCGGGTCGTCGCCAACGTGCAAACCCAGGTTGAATCCGTCGTAAGGCGGCTTGCTAGCCCCGCCACATCGGGTCGTCACCAATGATCGCACCGTAGGCGGCGCGGGCCAGTCGGGTACGAGGAAAGACGCCTGTTCAGCCATCGCCCGCGTCCATGCCGTCTGCGCTGCGGCTGCCGAGTGCGCGCAGCAAGGAGGAAAAATCTTCCGGGAGCTTTGATACCCAGCGCATGGCCTCATTGCTCGCCGGATGAAGCAACTCCAGGCAAAACGCATGCAGTGCCTGACGCTTGAAACCCGCCAGAAGCGAATCGGCGACGCGGCGCGGCCCATACACCGGGTCGCCGACGAGCGGATGGCCGAGATGAGCCATATGCACCCGTATCTGGTGAGTCCGCCCCGTCTCCAGCCGGCACTCGACCAGCGTCGCCGCGTTCAGCCGCTCGCGTATTCCGTAGCGGGTCAGCGCGACACGCCCTTCCCTGACTACAGCCATTTTCGTGCGCTGTACCGGATGGCGGCCAATCGGCGCGTCGATCTCCCCGCCGTGGGCAATCGCGCCATGTACGAGCGCCAGATAGCGCCGCCCAACCGTGCGCGCCTGCAACTGCCGAACCAGGCTGGTCTGCGCCGTCAGTGTTTTCGCCACCACCAGCAGGCCGCTGGTGTCCTTGTCCAGCCGGTGCACGATGCCCGCGCGCGGAATGGAGGCCAGCGCCGGGGCATGATGCAGCAGGGCATTCATCAGGGTCCCGCTCCGGTTGCCGTTGCCCGGATGCACAACCAACCCGACGGGTTTATCGAGCACCAGCAGGTATTCATCCTCGAAAACGACGGCGAGCGCGATGTCCTCGGCCTCCGCCGCTTCCTGCCCGTCGGGCATCTCCGGCTCAATTTCCATCTCCAGCCGCTCGCCACCATATATTTTTTTGCGGGGATCAAACATTTGTCCGTCAACACGGATACGCCCCTCGCGCAGCCATGCCTGCAAGCGGCTGCGCGAATACTGAGGAAACAGGCGGGCCAACGCCTGATCCAACCGCAGCCCGGCACAGGCTACTGGAATAACGTCCGCCGCAAACGGCACACCCTCGGCTTCCCTGCCAGGGATTCCTCCCGCATTCGTTGAGCCAAGGCTATAATTCGTCACTTTATTCAGTTGAGAGCTTTCGATGGTTTCCACATTTGGAAGTGTAACGGGAAAGTTAGCCCGGCATGCCGCGTTGGTCGCTGCCCTGGTTCTGGCCGGGTGCAGCAGCGTTGCCGAAGATGAAACGGCGGGCTGGGACGCGCAAAAACTTTACTCCGAAGCCAAGTCCCTGATGAGCAAGGGGGGCTACGATCAGGCGATCAAGCTATACGAGAAGCTTGAAGCGCGCTATCCCTATGGCCGCTACGCCCAACAGGCGCAACTGGACACCGCTTACGCTTACTACAAATCGGGAGAACCGGATCTGGCGATCCTCTCCGCCGAACGGTTCATCAAACTGCATCCCAATCACAGCGATGTCGATTACGCCTACTACCTGAAAGGGCTGGCCAATTTCAACGAAGACCTCGGCGTCCTGGGCAAAGTGGTCGACAAAGATTTGACGCAACGGGACCCGCGCGCCTCGCTCGAAGCGTTCGACGCTTTCCGTGAACTCATCGAACGTTTCCCGAACAGCAAATACGTCGCCGATTCCCGGCTACGCATGCAGTACCTGGTCAATACGCTCGCCGCGCATGAAATCCATGTCGCGCGCTACTACTACAGGCGCGGCGCTTACATTGCCGCCGTCAACCGCTGCCAGTCTGTCATTACGCGATACCCGAACGCCCCATCCCACGAAGAAGCCCTGCTCCTGCTGACCGCGAGTTACGACAAACTCGGGCTCGAAACCCTGCGCGACGATACCGGGCGCATTCTTCGCCAGAACTTCCCCAACAGCCAGTATTTCTCGAAGGGTACGACAGACTGGTGGAAACACTGGAATTAGAGCGTTTCTTGTCTAGCCCTAACAGACATAGGCCCATGTGAGTACGGCACACCTTTATCCCTCTCCCCTCACGGGAGAGAGCCCCCCGAAGGGGCAGGAGAGGAGGGAGAGGCGGCATTGACCCCTCTCTCCCCGCCACCAGCGTTTTTCGAGCCGCCCCGCCATAAATGGCGGAAGTGGCCGGGTGGTTCTATTTACTGCTGGCCGCAGCCTTACTTCTCGCGCGGGGTTTCGCACCGCCACTGGCCGCAACCGACGCATTAGCGGCGGGCGTTGCCTTCTTTTCCGCTTCCGCATTGCCGCTCATCACAGTCCACGGCCACAGGAACGGATTGTTCCCGGCAGTAGCAGCTTCTTTACTTTTCCCTGCCATCGCCTGCTGGTCACCACCCTGCGCGGATTGCACCGGCAGGCTCATCGCATGCACTGCCGCAATGGCGGCACGCTGCATGTCGAGCCCCTGAATAGCCATTTGCAGCATGCTGAGATTCATCTTCAGCCAGCCTTCGACCGCCCGCATGTCGCCGATGCGCTTTTCAAGCTCGCTGACATCAAGCGTGGGCGTCATCATGCCCGGCAACGTAAAGCCCATCCGGCCCCACATGTTTCGCACGAATTCCAGCGGGTCATGAGCCATGTTGTCCATTGTCATCATCTCCCTTCTCCCTCAGATGGCATGCCTCGATTGCATGCCCCGTTATCTTAACTGAAGCAAGCGAACTCGGCACACATGCGTTATGTGCGGAGAAAATTATCTCTCATGCTTGTGCATGGCGCAGGCGCATCGGCGTCTCGAAAGCTGGCAACCGTTCGATGCAGCAACCCGCAGGCACCTCATCGCTGTCGCTGTCGCTATCGATTTCCAGGATATCCAGCACTTCGCGCCCAAGGGCACGGCAAGCCCGGATGAGCGGGCTAGGCAAACTCTCCGGCATCTGTTTATGCAACAGCAACTTGGATGAGGACAACGCGGCTACCGGCTTAAGGAGGCGGTCGCGGAAAGCGCCCATCAAGTGTGAAACGTTGCGGTCGGCAGCCTCACGCTGCCAGAGATTGCTCGGCCATTGCGCGGGTACGCCATAAGCACGGGGGAAAAGGTCGAGGTCGCGGCTGACGGCGCGGATATCTTCGTGCGAATCCCGGAACGGCAACAGCACGATGTCGGCCAGATCATAGAGTTTATGATCCATGTCGGTGCGGTTTCCCGCGCCGTCGACAACGCCAATCCATTCATCGAGCGTCCGCAGTTTGTCGATGACCTTAGCCAGGGCGTCCCCGTTGCGGGCATCGGCGGTGATGTAGCGGCGGCCATTGGGAGTCAGCGGCTCTCGGGAAACGTCGGTCAGTACACAGGCAGCACGATACCCAAGCAAACCAAACCCCTGGCACAGCATATGGGAAAGCGTGGTTTTGCCTGTGCCGCCTTTGTTGCCGATCACGCAGATGATTCTTGCCATGATTCCATCCTGAACGCGCGGGAGAAGCCGCAGTTCGCCCATTGTGGCTCCAGGCGCTCCAATGCCAGCCGCGAAAAAACGCCCGTTCGTGGGGCTTATTCAGCGTTTCGCACGGAGGTTGCGAGGCGGCGATTTTCTCTACAGCCGCATCCGCGCCGATCTGGCATGCGCTTGCAAGCCTTCTCCGTCGGCCAGGATGGCGGCGGCGTGGGCGAGTTTTTGCGCCCCGTCCCGCGAAATCTGCACGACGCTGGATCGTTTCTGGAAGTCGTAGACACCCAGTGGCGATGAAAACCGCGCGCTACGCATCGTCGGCAAAACGTGATTCGGACCCGCGCAGTAGTCGCCCAGCGCCTCAACCGCCCAATGCCCCACAAAAATAGCCCCGGCGTGACGGATTTTTTCAATCCAGCCCTCGGCCTGGTCGAGCGCGAGTTCGAGGTGTTCGGGGGCAATGTGGTTGGCAATCTCGCAGGCTTGTTCGAGGCTTTCGACGTGAATCAGCGCGCCCCGGCCCGTAAGCGACCGGGCAATAGTCTCGGCGCGCGGCATCTCTGGCAACAGGCGGTCGATGGCCGCATGCACGGCGTCGATGAAAGCGGCATCCGTACAGAGCAGGATGGATTGCGCCAGATCGTCGTGTTCGGCCTGGGCGAACAAATCCATTGCCACCCAATCGGCATGGCCGCTGCCGTCGGAGATGATCAGCACTTCGGAGGGACCCGCCACCATGTCGATGCCCACCGTCCCGAACACCCGCCGCTTGGCTTCCGCCACGAAGGCGTTGCCGGGGCCGACGATCTTGTCGACACGGGGGATGGCCTGTGTGCCGTAGGCAAGCGCCGCGACGGCCTGCGCGCCGCCCACGGTAAACACGCGATCCACGCCCGTAATGGCCGCCGCCGCCAGCACGAGCGGATTTTTTTCACCCATCGGGGTCGGCGCGGTCATGATGAGTTCGCCGACGCCCGCAACCTTGGCAGGAATCGCGTTCATCAGCACCGAACTTGGATAAGCCGCCCGCCCGCCCGGTACGTAAAGCCCCACGCGGTCGAGCGGGGTCACTTTCTGCCCCAATACCGTGCCATCGGCTTCGGTATACGTCCAGGATTCACCTTTTTGGCGCTCGTGGTAGAGACGCACCCGCTCAGAGGCCAATTCCAGCGCCTCGCGCTGTGGCTTGCCCAACCCATCGAGCGCCGCCCTCAGTTCGCTTCGGGGAACTTCCAGCCCCGCCGCCGAATGCACATCCAGCCCGTCGAAGCGGCGCGTGTATTCGAGCACCGCCGCGTCTCCCCTTTCACGCACCGCGCACAGAATTTCGGTCACGGCCTGATTGATGCGCTCATCGGCGGAGGACTCGAAAGCGAGCAGCGCGTCGAGCGTGGCGGAAAAATCGGGGGCGCGGGCATCGAGCCTGCGGATAGCGGTCTGGCTCATGTCCTGTCTCCGGTCACTGCGCCCTGAAAAGCATCGAGCAAGGGCTGGATGAGGTCGCGCTTGAGTTTGAGCGCGGCCTGGTTGACGATCAGCCTCGAGCTGATCGGCATGATTTCTTCGACTTCTTCGAGATTGTTGGCACGCAAGGTGCCGCCCGAGGACACCAGGTCGACGATGGCGTCGGCCAATCCCACGAGCGGCGCAAGTTCCATCGAGCCGTAGAGCTTGATGAGGTCGACGTGCATGCCCTTGTCGGCGAAATGCGCCTTGGCCGCGTTGATGTACTTGGTCGCCACGCGGATACGCCCGCCGGGCCGCACCGCCGCCGCGTAGTCAAACCCCTTACAGGTCGCCACGCACAAACGGCAACGCGCGATATTGAGGTCGAGCGGCTGATACAGCCCCGCGCCGCCGTGCTCCAGCAAAACATCCTTGCCAGCGATGCCGAGGTCGGCAGCGCCGTACTGCACATAAGTGGGCGTATCGGTCGCGCGCACGATCACCAGCCGCACATCGGGCCGGTTGGTGTCGATGATGAGCTTGCGCGAACGCTCTGGGTCATCGGCGGGAACGATGCCCGCCGCAGCAAGAAGCGGCAGGGTTTCCTCGAAAATACGCCCTTTGGAAAGGGCCAGGGTCATGCTGGTCACGGCGCGAACCTTATGGAAGCGGGGCGGTATTGTAACCTGCGTGGGAAGGTGTACTGCTTTTAGCGGCAAGCAGCATGCCATTCCAAGATGAACAAGCGCGCGGAGTATACTGAGGGTCTCTTTTAGGAGGTTGAAAAATGATTTTCGATACGTTCTATAAAAGACAATATCTCAACTCCAAAACCGCCAACATATTGAAATGGATGAGGCTAAGTACCGCAAACGGATGGACGTATCCGTCTCCGAGTTGTTGAGTCGCCCCGGCCTAAAGCGTTTTTCATTCAAGCGTGTACAACTCCCCTCTCTCCCGAAGGAGGAGAGTAAACCCTCACTCCGCCCCACCCCGCCCGCTCTGAACTGGAGCGGGTTTCCCAGGTTCTTTCAGCGCCTCCGGTCTCTGCGGAACCTGCACGAAAATCTCTCCGGGGCGCACCAGCCCCAGGTCGTAGCGCGCCCGCTCTTCGATTGCGTCAGTGCCGGATTCGGGTTTGAGGTCGTTCACTTCAGCGTCGAGCCGGGCGTTGCGCTGCTCAAGGCGCTGGTTGCTCGCGCGCTGCTCTTGCAGGTTCTTGTCCAATTCCCATACGCGCAGCCAGCCGCCGCGCCCCAGCCATAGAGGGTATTGCAGCGCCACCACTAATACAAAGAGAAGAAAAACAGGCCAACGCATCCTGAAAATATCCGGGCGACAGGTCAAAACAATGCCAGCGTAAACAGCGCCGCCCGCTTTCAGCGCAGGTTGTAGAACGCGCGCCGCCCAGGATAATTCGTCGAATCGCCGAGTTCCTCTTCAATACGCAACAACTGGTTGTACTTGGCGATGCGGTCGGAACGCGACAGCGAACCGGTCTTGATCTGCATAGCACGCAAGCCCACGGCGATGTCGGCGATGGTGCTGTCTTCCGTCTCGCCGGAGCGGTGCGAAATCACCGCCGTGTAACCGGCGAGCTTGGCCATTTCCACCGCCGCGAAGGTTTCAGTCAGAGTGCCGATCTGATTGATCTTGACCAAAATCGAGTTGGCAACCCCCCTGGCGATGCCCTGTTCGAGAATCCGGGTGTTGGTCACAAACAGGTCGTCGCCGACAAGCTGGACTTTTCCGCCCAGGCGCTTGGTGAGCAGTTTCCAACCTTCCCAGTCGCTCTCGGCCATACCGTCTTCAATCGAAACGATGGGAAACCTTTCGACCAGGTCGGCAAGATAATCAATAAATCCCCTCGCATCGAGACTGAGTCTTTCGCCCTTCAGTTCGTACTTGCCATCCCTGTAGAACTCGGAGGCGGCGCAATCGAGCGCCAGCAGCACGTCCCTGCCCGGCTCATATCCAGCCGTCGCCACTGCTTCGAGAATCAGCTTCAGTGCCTCTTCCGTGCCGGAAACATTCGGGGCGAAACCGCCTTCGTCCCCGACGGTGGTCGGAAAACCTTTCTTGTCCGTAATTTTTTTGAGGTGCTGGAAAATCTCCGCCCCGCAGCGCAACGCCTCGCGGAAGCTCTTCGCCCCCACCGGCATAATCATGCATTCCTGGATGTCGAGGCTGTTGTTGGCATGTTCGCCGCCATTGATGACGTTCATCATCGGAACCGGCATGACCATCGGGCTGGAGCCGCCGAAATAGCGGTAAAGCGGCAATCCAGCTTCCTCGGCGGCAGCCCTCGCCACGGCCATCGACACCGCGAGGATGGCGTTCGCGCCGATGCGCGATTTGTTTTCCGTACCATCGAGTTCGATCATCGTGCGGTCGATGAACGTCTGCTCCTCGGCATCCAGCCCGATAATCGCTTCCGAAATTTCGGTGTTCACATTCTCAATCGCCTGCAAAACACCTTTGCCGAGAAAGCGCCCGACATCCCCGTCCCGCAATTCAATGGCTTCACGCGATCCGGTCGATGCTCCCGATGGCACGGCGGCACGCCCCATGACGCCGGATTCAAGCAGCACATCGGCTTCAACGGTGGGGTTGCCGCGTGAGTCGAGAATTTCACGCGCGATGACGTCAACGATTGCACTCATTTCATTTCCTGTCGGGTTTTTGGTTTTGGGTTCATGGATGGGATGTGATGCCGGATGCTGCCCGCTCCCGGAGCGCGGCGGACTTTGCCAGCTGGTCGAATTCCTTTAATGTTGCCAGCAATGCTTCCATCTGGCCGAGCGGCCAACTGTTCGGCCCGTCGGAGAGCGCCTTTTCGGGGTTTGGGTGCGTCTCCAGGAAAACGCCCGCGATGCCCACCGCCACTGCCGCGCGCGCGAGCACCGGCACAAATTCGCGCTGCCCGCCGGAAGCCGTCCCCTGGCCGCCGGGCAACTGCACCGAATGCGTGGCGTCGAACACCACCGGGCAGCCGGTCTCGCGCAAAATCGCCAGCGAACGCATGTCGGAGACGAGGTTGTTATAACCGAATGACGCGCCACGTTCGCACACCATGATGTTGTCCGCACCGCCGTTGGCTTCGCGCGCCTTGGCAACAACGTTTCTCATGTCGCCGGGCGCGAGAAACTGCCCTTTCTTGATATTGACCGGCTTGCCGCAAGCGGCCACTGCGTGGATGAAATCCGTCTGCCTGCAAAGAAACGCCGGAGTTTGCAGCACATCGACCGCCGCCGCCGCTTCGGGTATTTCGTCCTCGGCATGCACGTCCGTGAGCACTGGCACACCAATCTGCGCGCGCACTTCGGCCAGGATTTTCAACCCGGTTTCGATGCCGTGGCCGCGAAAACTCTTGCCCGAACTGCGGTTGGCCTTGTCGTAAGACGCCTTGAAGATGTACGGAATGCCAAGCGAGCCGCAGGTTTCCTTCATCCGCCCGGCCACATCCAGGCATAACTGGCCGGACTCGGCCACGCACGGCCCCGCAATCACGAACAGCGGGCGGTCGAACCCCACTTCAAAGCCACAAAGATTCATCGCCATCACGCTCCCTTTGCCGCCCGGCGCGCGAGCGCGGCCTGTACGTAAGCGATGAACAACGGATGCCCGGTACGCGGGTTGGACGTGAATTCGGGATGGAACTGCACCGCAAGGAACCACGGATGCCGATCTCGCGGCAACTCCATGATCTCTGGCAGGTTCTCGTTGGGCGTGCGCGCCGAAATCACCAGACCGGCAGCCTCCAGCTTCGGCACGTAGAAATTATTGACCTCATAACGGTGGCGATGCCGCTCATTGGCCTCAACACCATAAATGCTCGCCGCCAGAGAGTTCGGCAGGATCGGGCAACGCTGCGCGCCCAGGCGCATCGTTCCGCCGAGCCCGGATTGTTCATCGCGGCGTTCCACCCTGCCCTCGCGGTCGAGCCATTCGGTAATCAGCGCCACCACCGGGTGAGAGGTCGTGGAATCGAGTTCCGTGCTATGCGCGTCGGCCATTCCTGCAACATTACGCGCAAACTCGACGACCGCAAGCTGCATCCCCAGGCAGATGCCGAGATACGGCAGCCCGCTCTCGCGCGCATGGCGAATCGCGGCAATCATCCCCTCCGTGCCGCGCTTGCCGAAACCGCCCGGAACCAGGAGGGCGTCCATTTTTTCGAGCACTCCGCAACCGTCCCGCTCGATCTCCTCTGCGTCGATGTAGTGGATATTGACCTTCGAGCCGGTGTGCATCCCCGCGTGAATGAGCGCCTCGACCAGCGATTTGTAGGACTCGATGAGGTCGATATACTTGCCCACGAATCCAATATCCACCATCGCTTTCGGATGTTCCAGCGTATCGGTCAACCTGTTCCAGATCGACAGGTCCGCCGCGCGAGCCAGAATACCGAGCTTGTGACAGACGATTTCATCAATCATCTGCCCATGCAGCATGCCGGGAATCTTGTAGATCGAGTCCGAATCCAGGCACTCGATTACCGCCTCCGGCATCACGTTGCAGAACAGCGCGATCTTGCGCCGTTCCTCGGCAGGCATGGCGCGGTCGGCGCGGCACAGCAGGATGTCAGGCTGGATGCCGATCTCGCGCAGTTCCTTCACCGAATGCTGTGTCGGCTTGGTCTTCAACTCCCCTGCCGTCGGAATGTACGGCAGCAGCGTGAGATGGATATAACAAGTGTTGCTGCGCCCTTCCTCGATGCCCATCTGACGGATGGCTTCCAGGAAAGGCAGGGATTCAATATCACCCACCGTTCCGCCGACTTCGACGATGGCCACCTCGGCCCCATCGGCCCCGGCCTTGATCTTCGTCTTGATCTCATCGGTGATATGCGGGATCACCTGCACGGTTCTGCCCAGATACTCGCCTCGGCGCTCCTTTCTGAGCACCGCGTCGTACACTTGCCCGGTGGTGAAATTATTGCGCCGGGACATCCTGGCACTTGAAAAACGCTCGTAGTGCCCAAGATCGAGGTCGGTTTCCGCCCCGTCCTCGGTCACGAACACCTCCCCGTGCTGGAACGGGGACATCGTGCCCGGATCGACGTTGATGTACGGGTCGAGTTTGAGATGAGTCACGCGGATGCCGCGCGACTCCAGAATGGCTCCAAGCGAAGCCGCCGCAATGCCCTTGCCCAATGAGGAAACGACACCGCCAGTAACGAAGACGTACTTTGTCATAGGAACTGTGCTGCTGGAAAGCATGATGATAACCGATACCCGCTCTCCGCGTTCACCTCATCGTCACCGCCCGCGCGTCCCCGCCCATACGCACGGCGCTTCCCCTCCGCGCCCGAAGCCGTTAGAATTCCTCCCCTTCCACGGAGAGGTGGATGAGTGGTTTAAGTCGCACGCCTGGAAAGCGTGTTTAGGGTGATACCCTAACGCGGGTTCGAATCCCGCCCTCTCCGCCAAATACACAATAAAATCAATAAGTTGCATCGCGTTTTTCTCCTTACCCATCATAAAACCCATCATAAATTTTTAGTTGTTTTCCTGCCAAAACCTGTCTCACAGGGCGCCATCGTTGGTGTCTCCGCACAGAGCAGAAAATTTTTCGCGCACGCGAAAATCTCACCGCAGAAGTTGATATACGCCCCCCAGGTGCTGTAACAAATCGGGTGCCTCCCCTGTTCACGCCGACCGAAAACTGAGCATGTAGCGAGGGGTATACCGGCCCAAAATTGACCAGGGTGTTTAACCTGTTCTGCCTAATTTTTAGGCAGGGGAAACGAGGTGATCACCATGGAGTT
>Ga0082212_10001006_pt1 | contig 41366 bp, 32 predicted proteins | sample TergutNt197P3_FD_71548 | JGI IMG/M metagenome (GOLD analysis project Ga0082212, IMG submission 71548) | Neocapritermes taracua P3 segment gut microbial communities from Petit-Saut dam, French Guiana - Nt197 P3 | ecosystem: Host-associated > Arthropoda: Insects > Digestive system > Gut ...
GGCCTGGCCCTGGCCGGCGGCTTCAGCCCCTACGCCGGCACCTTCCTGGTCTTTTCGGATTTTATGCGGCCCTCCCTCCGCCTGTCCGCCATCATGAAGCTGCCGGTGATCTTCATTTTCACCCACGACAGCGTGGGCGTGGGGGAGGACGGGCCCACCCATCAACCGGTGGAGCACCTGGCCGTTACGCGGGCCATGCCCGGAATCACGCTCATCCGCCCGGCCGACGCCTATGAGACCAGGGCCGCCTGGCAGGCCGCCCTGATCCGCCGGGGGCCCACCGTGCTGGCCCTTTCCCGCCAGGATCTGCCGGTTCTCCACCCGGACGATTTCCCGGCCCTGCCCGAAGGTGCCCTTCGCGGCGGATATATCATTTCCGAAGCGGCCGGCGGCGAGCCTGAGGCCATTATTATAGCCACCGGCTCGGAAGTGGTTCTGGCCCTGGCGGCCCAGAAACTTTTGACTGACCGGGGCGGGCGGCGGGCGCGGGTCGTCTCCCTGCCGTCCTGGGAAATTTTCGAGGAACAGCCCCCGGAATACCGACAGACCGTACTCCCGCCCCGGCTGACCCGCCGGCTGGCAGTGGAGGCCGGCCTGTCCCTGGGCTGGAGCCGTTACGTCGGAGAGTCCGGCCGGGTCCTGTCCATTGAAAACTATGGGATTTCGGCTCCGGCCGCCCGGCTGTTCAAGGAATACGGCTTCACTCCGGAACATATAGCCGGTTTGGTCGAGGAACTTTGAGGCGCCAAAAAAACATCTTAATATTTGGAAAACCCCATGTGGGACACTTACGCCAAGATAGTCGGTCAGCATACCGCCAATATTCTCACCAGCATCACTGACTGCGGGCCTTTCAACATCCTGCTCAGCGACCTGCCCCGGGGGCGGGGGAGTTCCGTCCGCGAACTGGCGGTGATCATTGAATTCAAAGGCGTTTTGACCGAAAGGCGGGAGGAAGTCAACGGCTACATGGCCTGCGGCGGCGTCCACCGCAGCGATGTCTGGCCTCTCCTGGGCTATATCGTCAACCATCTCGGCCTGGATATGTCCATTCTGGAAACCGAGACCGGGCCCCAGGACATTTTGGATGAATTTTTGAACATCGTCATCGGCGTGGCCGGAGCCGACTGGGCCGAACACGGCTTTGAGATGGATTTTACCACCCCCCACCCCTTAAGCGGCCGTACTCTGCCCCCTCTCAAACCGGACGACGAGGCCTATCATCTGGTCGTCTCCGGACCGACCGGTCTCCAGGTGGATATTATGGTCGTCTTCAACCACCGGCCGACGAGCTAAAGCCTCTTGTGGAATTTGAGGCGGTCTTCTTTTCCCGGGAGGAGTTGCGGCTGACCCCGGGCGATCTGGGGCGCTTCCAGCTTCAGCGCCTCCGGAGCCGCGCCAGCCCTTTTCAACCCCTCGTCCTGACCATCGGCGCCCTGGAAAATAGTCTCCTGGCCGAACTGCCCCAGCCGGAAATTGAGGATCTGCCCCATCGTTTTCTGCTCTATGACCTGGCCGGGCCTCTCCTGGAACAACTTCGTCCGCCCCGGGCCGAGGCGGCCGACGAGGTGCGGATGCGGGCCGCCCTGGCCCGGGACCTGGGCGACGGCTTGGAGCGGCTTAAACTGGCCGGCCTGACCTGGGACCAAGTGGCCGCCCTGCCGCCGTCCGGCCTGACCCGGCTTCTGGCCGAACAGGGCCGGCGCCACGACGCCTTTCTGAAGGCCCGGGGCCGCTTGGACCGGGCGGCCAGGCGGCGCCGGCTCCTGGAGGATATTTCGGCCGGCCGGGCCTTCAAAACCCTGGCCGGAGTGCGGCGGATAGTCTATCGCCAGGTCCGGCGACTCTCCCCCTTTGAAACAGAGTTCCTCCTGGCCCTGGCCACCCAAGTCCGGGTGGAAGTGGTCCTGAAAGTGCCTTCCTGGGTACGCGAGGAAAAAACCAGCCCCGGAGCCGGTTTCGATCTCCTAAGGTCCATCCGGCGTTTGGAAGGGAGTCCGGCTCCGGGGCTGGATCTGGAATTCGCCGAACCAGAGGCCGAACCGTCCCCGCCGGCCCTGGCTTATGCGGCCGATGTTCTCCTGAGCTCTGACGCCGGCCGCCTCAAGATCCCTCCGCCGGACCCGGCCGGGCAAATTCAAATCGTGCGCACGCCCACGACTTATCATGAAGTCGAGGAAGCGGCCCGCCGTCTTAAAAAGCTCCTGGCCGAAGGCAAAGCCCCGGAAGGCCTGGCCCTGGTGGTCCCTTCCTTAAGTGATTACGGCCCCCTGGTGGAAGACCTGGGCCGGCGCTTCGGGCTGGCCTTCCACTTCCGGCGCGGCCGGACCCTGGATGGAGAAGGGCCGGCCCGGGCCATCCTGGACCTGGCCGAGGTCTGGGGTTCCCACTGGGAACGGGCTCGGATCCTGGCCCTGGTCCGCAGTCCCTATTTTCAGGGTTTGGACGGGCTGGTGAACGCGGATGGGCTGGCCCTGGCCGCCGGGGTCACTGACCAGCGGGCCGGCGGCGGGTTTGAGGAAAACCTGGCCAAACTTATCCGCCTGGACCGGGACGAAGAGCGGGTCCGGTCGGCCCGGGTCCTTCTGGCTTTTGTAAACCGCCTTAAACAGGCCGGCCAATCCCTGGCCGGAGCCCGGGACTGGCCGGAGTTTTTCCTGGTCTTTAAAGGCCTCCTGGCGGAACTGGGCTGGCCTGGCTCCAAGGCGCCGGACCCGGCCCTGGCCGAAGCGGAAGAGGCGGCGGCCCGGGCAGTGGGCGAGGAGTTGGCGCGCCTGGAATCGGCCCTGGCCCGGCCTCCGGCTCCGTCCGTCGATTTAGACCAGTTCCGCCTCTGGCTTAAAACCGTCCTGGCCGAACGCCATGTCCCGGACGGCCGCAGCCCGGACGGCCGCATCTGGGTGTTGAATTATTACGACCTCCACGGCGGCCTGTTCGAGGAGATTTTCTTTCTGGGGCTCAATGAGCGGGTCTTTCCCCAGGCCGGGCCGGATAATATGTGGTGGCCCCGGGAATTCGTCTCCGCTGCCGCCGGCCGGGATTTCCTGGGCCGGTCCCTGTGGAGCGACGCGGCCGAACGCTACCGCCAGGAGGAACTTCTCCTGGCCGCCGGTCTGGGCCAGGCCCGAGAGCGGGTCTGGCTTTTCCACCACACCGAAGACCAGGGCGGCCGGCCCAGCCTCCCTTCGCCCTTGCTTACGGCTTTGAAAGACCTGTGGCCGGCCGGGGACGGAGGAACCCTCCTGGAGGAAGAAGTCACAACCTGGCGCGCCGCGCCGGACCCGGCCGAGGCTGCCGGGCCTGACGAACTCTGGGTCGGCCTGGCCCGGCTGAACCCGGCTGACTGGCCTGCGACCATCCCCCGCGACCCTTTGAACCTGGGCCGCTGGGCCGCCCTGCGCCGGCGCCGGGAGGCCTGGCGCGAACTCCGGGAGGCCCGGCCGGGACCGGCCGCGGTGGCCCGGTGGCTCAAGGCCCGGCCCGGCCATCAGGGGGCGCCGCTTCTTAAACCCTCCTTTCTGGCCGGTTTCGCCGAATGTCCCCTGGCTTTCTGGTTTGGCGAGGCCCTGGGGCTCTCTTCCTATGGCGCCCCACTGGAAGAATGGCCTCCGGGCAGCGAAGGGGAGTCCCTGCACAGGATATTGGAGGCCTTTTTTCGCCGGCGCCTGGGGCCGGACAACTCCCCCGGCCCCCTTTGGCCGGGAACGGCCCGAGAAGAGGCCTGCCTGGCCGAACTCCTGGACCTGGCCGCGGCCGAGGGAGAAAGAGCCGTCCGGCGGCCCGTGGGGCGTCTGCCCCTGTGGCGGCTCCGCCAGGAAAATCTTCCGGCCATCCTCGCCGGCTGGCTTAAGCGGGAATTGGCCCCCGGCCGGTCAGAGGAAGAGACCCGGCCCTGGTTTGTGGAATGGTCCTTCGGCCCTGGGCCCGGGGATGCGGCCCCGCCCTGGCCCCTGATTGTCGAGGATTTGGAAACAATCTATTTCCACGGCCGGGTGGACCGCATCGACCGGACCAGCCGGGGCCTTACGGTGAGGGATTACAAGCGCCGCGACTCGAACGGCCTGAATATGAAACCGGGTCAGGCGCCCCCGGCCCGAAGCTGGCCTCTGCTCATCTATGCTTTGGCCGCCGGGGCCCATTTCGGACTGCCGACGGACTGTGCCTTTGAAATCATGGATTCATCCGAAGGCGAGGCCAGGCGGCCGGGCCTGCCTTCCGGCCACCCCGCCCTGGACCCGGACCCAGCGGCCCGGGCCAAACTGGCGAAAGAAGGCGCTTTAAGTTTCCCCGGGCTTTTGGCCGAAACCTGGGGCCGGGTCAAGGCCGGTGCTTTCCGGCCCGAGGGTGAGAACTGCGACTACTGCCTCTTCAGCCGCCTCTGTCCCCGGGTGGACGGCGAGGCCGCCCGGGAGGAGCCGGCATGAGCTCCCTCAACCCCTCCCAGCAGGCGGCCGTGGCCTGCCGGCGCCCGGCCTGTGTCCTGGCCGGAGCCGGCAGTGGCAAGACCCTGACCCTGGTGGAGGCCATCGCCAGCCGACTGGAGTCCGGCTGGGCTGAAGAGACGGATATTTCCCAGGTCCTGGCCCTGACTTTCACTGATAAGGCCGCCGCCGAACTGCGCCAGCGTCTGGCCGGGGCCTTCACCGGGCGGCGGCGCGAGGCCCAAGCCGAGGGCCGGGCCGACCTGGCTGATTTCTGGCGGGCCCAGGCCGCCCGTCTTGACCGCGCCGACATCGGCACCATCCATGGCTACGCCTTCAAACTGGTGCGGGAAAACGCCTTTCAACTAGGCCTCTCCGCCGCGCCGACCCTGGACCCTGACGAGACCCGCCTGGGCCGCGACCTGGACAACCTTTTCCTGGACTGGCTGGACCAGGGCTGTCCGGAACTTCTGCGCCTTCTGAAATATTACCCGCCCCCGGCCTTGAAAAACCTTTTGGCCGTCTGTGCGGCCCGCCTCGGCTCCTGGGGTTTGAGCCGGCTTTCAGAGCCCCAGCCGGTCACGGCCGAGGAAGTGGCCGGCCGCCTGGCCGCCTTCGGGCGCCTGATCAGCGAGACCGCCGACCAGGTCCGGGGCGGAGCCATAGCCCCTGAAAAGAATTATTACGCCCGGGTCCTGGCCGCCCTGGAGGGCCTCGGGTCAGCCCTTGCCTCTCAGGCCGGCCTGGAGGTCAAGCTCCGGGAATGTGGCAGCTTCCTGGGCAGTAATTGGTACAAGGCTCAAAATTTTAAGAAGAGCCTCTCCGAAGTCCTGGCAGGCCTGGAGGCCGCCGCGGGCCAGCACTTGATCCAGCCCCTACTGAACGACCTCCTGGTCTTGGTCAACCGCTTGCCCCGGGTCCTGGCCCGGGCCCGGGCCAGGCGGGGGACCATAAACTACGATGACATTCTCAGCCTGGCCCGCCGCCTCCTGGCCACCTGCCCCGAAGTCCGGCAGCGGGAGGCGGCCCGGCGCCGCTTCATTTTCATTGACGAATTCCAGGATACCAACCGCCTCCAGGCCAACCTCCTGGCCTATTTGCTCTTGCCTCCGGAGGACCAGACCCGGTATCCCGAAGAGGATGACCTCTGGGGCCGGCTGGATTGGGCCGCGGCCCCGCCCGGCTTCAGCGCCTACGGGGATCTGAAACAATCCATCTACCGCTTTCGGGGGGCCGAGGTGGAAATCATGGCCGGCTTAAAGAGCGCCCTGGCCAGCGGCGGCGGCCAAGTGCTGGCCCTGAACCTCAATTACCGCTCCCAATCCCCCTTGGTGGATTTTTTCAACGCCCTCTTCCCGGGTCAGTTGGAGGCTTATTTCACCCCCGAAGACTTGCAGCAAGGGGTCCGTCCACCCCTCTATGACGGTCCCCACATTGTCCGGCTCCATGCCGCGGGTTTACCGGCCTCCTTGGTTTTGGAGCGGGCGGAGGAGGAGGCCCGCCTCCTGGCCGGCTACCTGGCGCGCCTTTTCCAGGGCCAGGGCGGGGTGCTGGTGCCTGACGGGCCGGAGAGAGCCCGGCCGCCCCGGCCCGGCGATGTGGCCGTGCTCTTCCGCCGCTTCAAGTTCGCCCCGATTTTCCGAAAAATCTTCCTCAAGGCCGGCTGGCCCGTCCGGCTGGCCCAGGATGACAGCCCCCTTGACTACGCTGAAGGGCGCGGGCTCCTGGCCGCATTCAGTTATTTAAGCGGCCTGGACCCCGAACTTAATCTGGCCGCCGCCCTCCGCTCCCCCTTAGGGCCGGTGACTGATCAGGCCCTCCTGACCCTGGTCCGGCCCCCGGACGAGCCAGACGCCCAGACCCGGCTGACCGACTATTTCTCAGGCTCCCGCCCCTGGCCGACAGGCCTGGACCAGGAGGACCGGGAGATCCTGGTCGAGGTCCGAGCCCTTTTCAGCGAACTGGCCCCCCTGGTCGGCCGTCTCCAGCCCGTGGAGATATTAGAGCGCCTGGTGGAAGAACGCCGCCTGCTGCCCCTGGCCGCCCTGGAGCCGGACGGTGAGGCCCGGGCTCGAGCCCTGACCGGCTTTCTGGCCTTGAGCCGCACCCTCTCAGAAACCCCGGGCTTCCAAAACCCGGCGGAAGAACTGGCGGAACTGGGCTGGAGCCGGTGCGGCCGGTCCGGGCTGGAAGGCGAAGCCATCACCCTGTCCACTGTCCACAAGGCCAAGGGCCTGGAATTCCCCATAGTGGTCATTGCCGAAAGCGATTATCAGTTCCGGGCCCAGACGCCGCGCATCCTGACCTCCGGCGACGGCCGCCTGGCCCTGAACTGGCGGCCGGCCGGCTGGTCCGTCTCGCCCTCCTCCTACCTGGAACTGTCCACAGAGGAAGGCCGGCTGGATAAAATGGAAAACCAGCGTCTTTTTTATGTGGCAGCCACCCGGGCCCGGGACCACCTGGTTTTCCTGGGCCGGCCGAAACCGCGGGAGGAGGAAAAAAAAGAAGAAGAGAAGAAAAAAAAGGCCGAGGCGGACACCTGGTTACAGGCCGTGCTGAACTGTCCGGAGGCGGCGGCCTTAAGTGAAGAGGTCATTCTGGCTGAGTTTTCAGAACTGCCGGTTCTTGAACCGGTCATCCTGGCCCAGGCGGAAAACCGAACCGCGGGCCCCGACCTTCTGGAGCCCATGACCCTGCTCGGCCTCAGCCTGAGCGTCACTGAACTGGCCCACTGGCTGGGGGCCAGCAACCCGGGGGTCAATGGCCCTATACGGTCGGCAATTTCCGAGCCCTCGGCTCTCGACCCCCCGGTTCTCGAACCCTCGGTTCCCGGGGGGCTTACGCCTCTTGAAGCCGGCCTGCTCTTTCACGCGGTCATGGAAATCATCGACCCTCGGGAGCCCTACCCCCGGGAACTCCTGGCTGCCGAGGCCGCCCGCCTGGGCTTGACCCTCGAAATCCCGGACGCCCTGGCCGGCCCCATTGAAGTTTTTCTGGACAGCCCCTGGGGCCTGGCCTGGCTTGAGGCGGCCCTTGCCGGCCGGGCCGTTCATCGGGAGTGGCCCTTTCAACTGCGCCTCGGCGAACCTGGCGGCCAGGCCCGCTATCTTAAGGTGGGCGGCGTCATCGACCTCTTTTTCCAAGCCCCCGCCGGGGGCCGAATCGTGGATTACAAGTTCGCGGCCTTTCCGGCCGGCTCCGGGGAGGGGGAGAGCCAGTTGGCGGTCTACGAAAACCAGGTCCGCCTCTACGCCCTGGCTCTTCGGAGCGCCGGATTGGCCGATGATCTGGAGGCTGTTCTGTATTTCGCCGGCGGAACCCGGCCTTATTTTCACCAGGTTGACCTGGAAGCCGGCTGGACTTCGGAGTTTTGGGAGGATTTTTTTAAAAAATTTTTTAACGAGGTTAGAAACAGCCGCTTGCGTCTGTGAAAGGGGTGGACACTAAATATAGTATATTTTTGCTTAACTTTGGTCATTTATACAAATAAATTCAACATCTTTTTGAAAAATAAATATTGACAGGAAAAATGTTTTGGCCTATGCTTTTTTCGTGACGTCCAAGGCGTGCGTCACCAGCCACTTAAAGACAAGCCCGGGGTGGTCCCGGGCTTGGCCAGCGCCTACCCGCCAAGGCCGCTGTTGGCCCTGTTTTTAGGGGAAGGCAGGGTCAATGGTCAGGCGGGGGGCGGCCGTTTCCCGCCGCCCAGAGGGGAATTGTGAACAGCTTTCACGATTTCCAGTCCGCCGACGGGCGCCCGTTTCAAGCCACCGGGCCGCCTGGCCGACGTTCAAAAACCAGGACTAAACCCCCAAACCTCCGCGGGCGCGAATCCCTCCTTCGCGCCTGCGGTCTTTTTCATGACTTTTTAGTTATAAACCATGCACTGGTTATTGATAGTATCTCATCTTCTTTTTTATTGAACCTATCGTCCAATATTAAAGCTCCGCCATGTAAAAGTTCCTGGATGTTTCGGTCTTTGTAAGTCACTGTTTCCACAAAATCATGTCCAACGCTTTTAAACAGTTCAATGAAATCATCATGCCGCGCCCGGTTCATATACATGAACCGATTTCCGGCCCATTTATCCCAATCCTTATCACTGTACTTTAAAAAATTAATTGCGGATATATTTTGGTCCATTTGGGCAAAATGGTCGGCATAATCAATAATATTAACAAACAAACCGTCAGTTGTTGTTATTCTATTACCTTCAGATAATATGTCGAAAAGGATGTTGAGCGGGATATGTTCATAAACAGCATGTGATATATGATAGTTTACACTATTTTCGTTTAATCGAACTTTTGCCGCGTCACCAGGAGCAAGGTATTCTATTTGGCAGGTTTTTAAAAAATCATCCTTATTCACCATTTTTGAATTCCCGTAATCCAATAACAGATCAAACCGTTTCTCATCCAAAAAATCACCAAAAATACTTTTTATTTGGATTTCTTCTTTAGATACGAAGAACAGCATATCTTCAATAAGTTCGTTTCTCATATATGGATTTAAATCAATCGTTATGGTGGAACCTCCACCCAGCCAAAAAGCAACGGGTAAAATCGGCACACGGCCTGTACCCACCTCAAAAAATTTCTTGCCGTTTATATTACAGCCCAATGACTTTATCTTCTTTAATATGGCAACTCCCGTTTTAAAAATAGACAAGGGGTTATAAGGTTTTTTAAGGCCGCCGAAATGTCTTTGCAGTTGAAAATAGGCTTCATATGATATCGGCTTTGGAAGCCAAGCGACAGCTTTTTGCATCAAGGCTTTTAATTTCCAATGAGTTGGTCTGGCAAACATCATTACGATACACCTGACAAATCACTCAATGGCGAAATCAAGCTCCAAGGCATATTTCGCAGCGACGACCCGGAAGAAATTCTTTATGTTCTGCGAGGCTTCCCGAAGGGCGCGTTCGCCATACCCCTTCTTCAGGCTATCCAGTTCCCGGTTTATTTCGGCGTCAACATCGGCCCGGGGATAATATTCATTGTGGGTTTTCTCGACTTTCAGCGTATATCTGTTTATGCCCAGGAGTTCACCTCGGGGCAGACGCACCCGAAGCATACGGCGGCCGTCTTCCAAAACTACTCTTATGTTTTCCTCGCCCAAGCGATAACCGTAATCCAGGGTCGCTTCATCCTGCTGAACATATATTTCGTCTGAAGCAATAAGCCGCTTTTTAAAATCCGTATAGGTTATTCGGAAAACACAGACCAGGGAGGCCAGGGCCGTGGTTTCATTGATGACCACGGTGCGGATCTCTTTTTCCAGGGCTCTGGCCTGACTTTCCATATCTGGCGAGCAGGCCCACAGAGGCAGGAAACCTAGGCAAACTACGAGTTTCCACATTGGGAGACCTCACCGGCAGAGCAGCGACGCCAAGGCATAAAGCGATTTTTGGCCGCGCTCATTTATTTTTTTGAAGGCCTCGCCCTGACCCAAATCCCGATAAATAACCGACCGGCGAAGGTGTTGATTCTGGTCCAAATTCCAACAGGTTCCCGTATAATTCCCATTAATTTCCGTAGATTTGCTGTTGATCGCCAAAATCCTCGGATTCGGCAGGGCTGATAAGTCACCGGAGCAGACGCGGCCCATGAAAATTTCATCCTGCAGTAAATCCAAAACATTGTCATAGCCAAAGCCGACATCGAATTTCTTTAGGCAGTAACCTTTGGGAACCTCTGAAAGCGGTTCCGAACCGCCAACAATATCCCCTATAATAGTATCTTTAAGCAAATCACGTTTCAAGGAGCCGTAGGACACATCCAGGACCGGCACCAGGTATGAACCGGTATAAAGCCGGTTGATTTCCCGCATCGCCACCAGTTCGCTCATTACCACGCCGCGTTCCGGCAGGGATCCGAAGCCTGAATTTGACCCGAAGAGTCCGGATTTATACGCGGCCAGACTGAAGGCGAGGACAAGGGCCAAAACAGCGAAGATTTTTATCTTAAACAGCATTGAACATCTACTTTAGCCGGGTCCGCCTCCGCCTTATTCATCCCAGACCCCGATCCTGGTGGAAAAAGCGGCGTTGCTGACCGGAGTCATGAACCAGCCGGTGCCCACGGGCGAATCGCTGTAATCATAGAAAGTGTAGCAAATCTTAAAAACCGGCGCGGCCGCATCCATTTCCAGGCAAGCCGCCTCCGAGGCGCTCAAAAGGCAGGGCTCCAGCTTCAAAATGGCCTTCTTCATGAAACTGTTGCCCTGGCCGGAAAACAGCCCGTAAAGCGAGGAGACTTCCAGTTCCGATTCCACAATGGGCGAACGGGGGTCGAAAACCAGATAGGCCTTGTTCAGCAGAATGGGCCGGCGGCGGCAGGAAACCAGGCGCATCAGGGTGACTACCCGGGCGCCGACTTCCAGGTTGAGGGCGGCGGCAACCTTGGGGGGGGCTCCGGCGAAGCCGGACTTTAGGATCCCGATGTCGATATTGGCCCTGTCGCTCAACATCTCTAATAAGCCAGCCATGTTGAAGCTGGCCCGGGTCCAATCCGGCCCGCAGACGAAAGTTCCCCGGCCGTGAACCCGCTTCAACAACCCCTGCTCGGCCAGGAGGCTTATGGCCTGGCGCACGGTCATGACGGCCACCCCGTAAGACCGGCTTATGATGGATTCAGCCGGGATCCTGCCGCCCTGGGGGTATTCGCCGTTGGCTATCATCTTCTTTATAAGGCCGGCCAGTTGGAGATAGGCCGGCCCCTTGTGGGATGTCTTGACATTATAGGCTGAAAGGATCTCTTTGGTCTCGGTCCGCATAATACCGCACCCGATTATGAGTTGGGATATTTGAGTTGACCTAAGAAAGCGCTGAATACTTAAAGTATAGCAAAAAAAACAGGTGCCCGGCAATAATTATTGCCGGCCTTGACAAGCGGCCCGGGGCGAGCTATATATCATCTATATGAGTTGTCCTCAACCTGAAAGAGAGTTCCCATGGCCGGACAGCGCGCGGTCATCGCCTGCTCTATCATGAAAAAGGAATTGGAAGCCGTGGCCGATGGACAGTCCGTGGACCTGTATTACCTGGACCAGGGGCTGCACCGCACCCCCCAGGTCATGCCCCTGCGCATTCAGGAAAAAATAGACGAACTGGCCCCCCTGAACCACGAACGGATCTGCCTGGGTTACGGCCTCTGCTCCAACGGCATCCTGGGCGTCAGCGGCCGGGTCTCCCCCCTCACCACGCCCCGCTGCCATGACTGCATCGCCCTGTTTCTGGGCTCCAACCAACGCTACCAGGAAATGTTCCGTAAAAACCCCGGCACCTACTACCTGACGGCCGGCTGGATCGCCGAGAGCGACGACCCCCTGGCCGCGGTCGAAGGGCGTTACGCCGAGCGCCTGGGGCTTAAGAAGGCCAAGCGGGCCATGGACCTGGAACTGGCCAACTATACCCACTTCTGCTTCATCGACAACGGCCTGGGCGACCGCGCCGCCGTCAAGGCCCGGACCCTGGAAAACTGCCGGGCCTTCCACAAGGAATACGCGGAAGTCCAGGCCGACCTCACCTATTTCCGAAACCTGGTCGCCCTGGAAGTTCCGCGGGACGCCGGCGACTTCATCACCCTCCCCCCCGGTTCGGCCTTGAACGAGGCCATGTTCTACCAGGTCGGCGAGCCCGGAGTTTTTTAAATGCCCACAGATTCCCGGCCCCTGATCCTGGGACTGGACACCGGAGGCACCCACACCGACGCCGTGGTTTACGATCCCGGCCCGGGCCGGGTGCTGGCCATGGCCAAAGCCCTGACCACCCACCACGAACTCAGTCTCGGCCTTATAAACGCCTTGAAAGCCATCAGCATCCTGGCGTGGCCGGGAGGACTGGCGGCCATCGGCCGGGTCAACCTCTCGACCACCCTGGCCACCAACGCCGTGGCCGAGGGCTTAGGCGGACGGATCGGCCTGGTGCTCATCGGCTATGAAGCCGGCCAGGCCACGACGGACGGCCTGACCCGCGACCTGGACCGGGCCCGGCCCATATCCATTAAAGGCGGCCATGATTATTACGGACGGCCCCTGGCCCCCTTGGACCTGGAAACCCTGGGATCCGAAGTCAAAAAAATCGACCCCGAGGTGGAGGCCTGGGCCGTATCGGGTTTTTTCAGCGTCAAAAACCCCCAGCATGAACTGGAGGCGGCCTCTCTGATCAAGAGCCTGTCTGCGGCCCCGGTGACCATGGGGCGCGACCTGACCGGCCAACTCGACGCCGTTCGCCGGGCGGCCACGGCGGCCCTCAACGCCGGCCTGGTGCTCATCATCAACCGGCTCCTGGACGCGGTGAAAACCGCCTTGGAAGAATTGGATCTTCAGGCCCGGCTCATGGTGGCCCGGGGGGACGGTTCCCTGGTCAGCGAGGACTGGGCTCGGGCCCGACCCATTGAAACCCTGGTCTCGGGGCCGGCCGCCGGCCTGGTGGGGGCCAGGGAACTGACCCGGGGCCTGATGGGACCGGGGCCGGCCGACCTGTGGGTCATGGATGTGGGCGGCACTACCACCGACCTGGCCTACCTGGACCAGGGCCGCCCGGCCATCAGCCGGGACGGGGCCCAGGTCGGCCAATGGCGGACCATGATCGAAGCGGTGGATACCCGCACCCGGGGCCTGGGCGGAGACAGCCTGGTCACGGTGGACCGCACCGGCCGCCTGACCCTGGGACCGCGCCGGGTGCTGCCCCTGTGCCGCCTGGCCGCGCAATGGCCGGAAGTGGAAAAGATCCTGGAACGGGCCGTCCGCCTGCCCCTGTCGCCAGAACAGGCCACCTGCTTTTTCGTGCCCGGCGCCCCGCCCGGACCGGGCCTGAGCGAAACCGAAGCCCTGATCCTGAAAGGGTTGAACCAGAGGACGCCCTACCCTCTGGCCGAACTGGTCAGGACCCTGGCCCTGACCCGGGGACATTTCGGGGGTCTCAAAACCTTGAGCCACCCCGCCGTCCTGCCCGCGGCCTTCACCCCCACCGACGCCATGGCCGTGCTGGGGTTGTTCAACGGCGCCCCGGTCGAAGCCTCAATCCTGGCCGCCGCCTGCCTGGCTAAAACCCTCCGGACCAGCCCGGAGGAATTCTGCCGCCGCATTCTCGATGAATTCGGCCGCCTCCTGGCCGAGGAGGTCATCACCCAGGCCTGTCACTTAAGCGGGCTGACCCTGCCGGAGGGCGTCTTCCACGAGTCCGGGCTGCTTGGCCAGGCCCTGGGCCGTCGGGCTCCCTCAATCATAGACATCGCCTGTCAAATAAAGGCTCCCCTGGTCCTGATGGGCGCACCGGCCGCCGGGCTGGCCCCCTGGCTGGACAAACACCTGGGCACCCGCCTGGTGATTCCGCCCGCCTTTGACGTGGCCAGCGCCGTAGGCGCGGCCGGGGCCCCCATCCAACTGCGCCGCCTGGTGGAACTCCACACCCTACCCGGCTTCAGCGGCTATCGCCTCTTCCTGCCCGACCGGGTGCTGGAGTCAGCCGACCCGGAAGAACTGGTAACGGCAGCCAACCGTCTGATGGCCGACCATCTGAGGGAACTGATTCACCTGGCCGGGGCTGAAAAAGCGGAAATAGAGGGAGAGCGCGTTGACCGCCGGGTCACCCTGCGTGACGGCAGCCGCCTTTTCCTGGGCGCTACCCTCACCTTCACCGCCAGAGCCGTCTCTTAATTAATCAGTGTTTTCTTAAAGCGCCGACTCCGAGGCCGCGGCCAGGGCCAGCATGGCCGCCACGCCGGAAGGCAGGACATCGTGCCACAGGCGGGCCGGGCCGCCGGGCCGGAGCCATTCCGCCGGCCAGGAAAGAGGCACACCCGGCGCGGCCACCTTTAAGGGCACCCCCTCCGGTAAGCCCGTTTTTCCCAGCCCAATATCCCGCCGGGGCACGGCCTCGAAAATCAAGGTGGTCCGGCCGGCCAGAATCCCGGCCAAATCCTCTTCCCTGGCCACCACTGCCCCGCCCCCGACTTCGGCCAGGGCGGCCGGGCCCTTGGCCGGGTCGATATCGAACATCAGGGGCCAGGCCCCCAGTTCCAGGAGCCGCGCCGCCGCGCCGCGCCCGATGACCCCCAGGCCCAGCACCAGAACTTCCCGCCCGGCCAGGCCGCCACCCGCCAAAATCTCCAGGGCGGCCACAAAGGCCCGGCTGGTGGCCGGATTGTTGTCGGCCAGAACCCGGCCGGCCAGATCCCGCACTTCAAAACGATCGTCATCGGCCAGGATCACCCACTCCGCGCCCCAGGCCGCGGCCTGGCGGAACCCCTCTTCATCGGCGTTGGGCATGGCCGCGGCCTTAAGGCCCAGGTCCCGGCCCAGAGAGGCCAAGGTTTCGGCAAAACCGGGCAGCACCCCCTGGCCGGCCGAAACGGACAGGGCCGCCAGCCGGCGGCCCTGGAGCCGCTCCGCGACCCAGGGCTCCGGCCGGTCAGCGGCCCGGGCGCCCAAAGTTAATAAATCCACCCCCAGAGCCGCCTGAGCCAAAAGGTCAGCCTGGCCCTCCAGGCCGGCCAGGTCCAGGACGGTCAACCTGGTCACTCCCCGGCCTCCTCCAGGGAAGGGGCCAAGGGCCTGTTTGAAGCCCGGCCCAGGCGGGCCAGGACCTCCAGCCGCCGGCCTTTGGCCTCGGCCGGGTCCTGACCGGTGATGATCAGGGCAGCCACCCAATCGGCGCGGTCCCGGGCCCAATCGGTCAGGGCCAGGTCCGCGCCGCAAAAATCTTCCTCCCAGCGCAAGGGCCCGGCCAGGCCCAGACGGTGCTCGCCCACCGATTCAAGCCCCTTGGCCCCGGGGGCCACCTGCTCGTAAATGGCGGTTCGGGAAAGGGCCGCGGAACAGGCGGGGGCCGGGCCGCCGAAAAGGCGGGCCAGGCGGACCAGTAAATTTTCCCCGGTGGCCCAATGGATAGCCGCGGGCGTCTGGCTGGGCAGGCGGGCGTCGATTTCCAGAACCCGAAAGCCCTCTGGAGTCAGGATGACCTCCACGTCCATCAGGCCGGTCAGACCCAGGCCTTCAGCCAGCCGGAGAGCCAGGGCCCGGAATTCCTCTTCCTCGGCCCGGCCGAGGCCGGCCGGGCAAAGCACTTGGCGGCAGTCATGGGCCTGGTCCATGAAGAGCCTGGTGACGACCCAGGTTTCATAGTCACCGGGCCGCCCGGTGACTTCCAGGGAATAGGAAGGTCCCGGGCAGAATTCTTCAACCACCCAGCCCGGGCCAGGCAGGCCGCCGGGGAAAAACCGGGCCAGTTCGGCGGGACTGTCCAGGCGGCGGACGCCCCGGCTGCCGCTTAAATCCACTGGTTTGGCAATGAGAGGGAAAGCGGCCTGAGGATGGTCGAGGGGGGTGGGGACGGCCAGTTTTTCAAAAAGCCGCTTGGAGGCGGTCTTGTCCCGGCTAAGGCGCCAGGCCGGCCAATCAAAAGCCACGGCGTTCCCCCGGCTCGACCAGCCGGCCAGAAGCTCCCAGGTCTCCGGGTCTTCACAGGTCGGCAAAACCAGGTCGCAAGGCCCGAAAGTCCGGTCCAGGTCGCTTAAGCCGGCGATCCGGCCGGGCCGGAAGCTGTCGGCCAGGAAGGCGGCCGGGGGCGCGGGACGAGCATCGGCCAGAACGCTGTTCCAGCCGGCCCGGCGAGCCAAAACGGCGGCCTCCACTCCCTGAAGGCCGCCGCCCAGAAGACCTATGGTGAAAGCCCGGGTCAAGCGGAGGGCACCAGGAACCTGAAAAGCATTTCCACCAGCAGTTCCCGCTTGACGGGCTTGGCCAGATGAGCGTTCATGCCGACCGACATGGCCTGGTCGATGTCTTCCTTGAAGGCGTGGGCGGTCAGGGCCACCACCGGAACCGTGCCGGCATCGGCCCGGACCAGGGCCCGAATGGCCTGGGTGGCCTCATAGCCGTTCATGGTGGGCATGAGCACATCCATCAAAATGATGTCGTAGGCGTTTTCGGGCGCATTCTTGAATCTATCGACCGCTTCAGTGCCGTCGCCGGCCTCGTCTATTTCCAGGCCGGTGTTTCGAAGCATGGCCTTGACTATCTTGCGGTTGAGGTCCACATCGTCCACCAGGAGCATTTTCCGCCCGGCGAATTTTCCCGTGGGATCGGAAGCCGCCACTGCCGCCACCGGCCGGGCCTCGGTCTCACGCATCCAGATGCTGAAACTGAATTCACTGCCCTGGCCCTCGACGCTCTTAATGGCGATGTCGCCGCCGAAGAGCTGCACGATATGCCGGCTGATGGGCAGGCCCAGGCCGGTGCCGCCGAATTTGCCGGCGATGCGGCCGCTGGCCTGCTCAAAGGGCTTAAAAATGCTGCCCAGGGCCTCCGGGGGAATGCCTATGCCCGTGTCACTGACCGTGAATTCCACCAGGGTCTCGCCCGGCCGGCTGTCTTTCCTGAGCATTCTGAATCCCACCGTCCCCAGCTCCAAGGTGAATTTCACGGCATTGCCCAGGAGGTTGATCAGAACCTGCCTGAGCCTCAAGGGATCAGTAAGGAAGGCCTTGTCGGCGAAAGAATCGAAAATAGTTTCAAAGTGTATGTTCTTGTCGTCGCAACGGGGCTTGATGATGGTGACGACGGCTTCGACCAGCTTGGGCAGTTCCGTCACTTCCTCGGACAGTTCGATCTTGCCGGCCTCAATCTTGGAAAGGTCCAGAATGTCATTCAGAAGCCCCAGGAGATGCTGCGAGGAGACATCAATCTGCCTCAGGTTGTCCTTGACTTCTTCCATTTCGGAGCTATCGCCGGCGGCCTTTTCGCCCAGGCTCTTGCGCACCAGGCTGGTCAGGCCTATGATGGCGTTCATGGGCGTCCGGATCTCATGGCTCATGCGGGCCAGGAACTCGCCCTTGTGCTGATTGGCTATCTGGGCCTCGTTCATGGCCTTTTCCATCTCCAGCTTCTGGAAGACCATTTCCGTGACATCCAGGCTTTCGATGAGATAGCCGCTGGGCCGGCCTTCCCGGTCGAACAGAAGGGCGGCCGCGGGCTTGAAGTAACGTTTTCCGCTCTCCTGGAAAAATATCTCCGCTTCCCGGCCCTCTTTGAGGGCCGTAATGGGGCAGTGGGGCGAATCGGGCGGATAGAGGCTTATGTCGCCGTAGTTGGCGCCGATCACGGAGTCCATAGTCCGGCCCAGGACATTTAAGGTGTATTCATTGACGTAGATGACTTTCTGGTCCATATCTACGAGGGAGAGCGGGTGCTTGAAGCTGGCCGCCAAGCTGTCGGCCATCTCGTCGAAAGCGTCGGCTATGGCGCCGAACTCGTCCTTCACCGGCGTGTGGAAGCGGAACTGCCACTCGCCGGCCCGGTAGCGGCCGATGCCCCCCAAGAGCCGGTCAAGCTTGTTGGTCAGGAACATGGACATCCAGATGGCCACCAGCACCACCATCCCGACCAGGATGGTGGTGACCCCGACGAGTTCCATCAAGGTGGCCTTGAGACTGTTGTCCACGGCCGCCACCAGTTTTTCTTCGATATCCCGGGCGGAGCTGGTGAAGAAGTCCAGTTCCGAGCCGATGGCCACAAAGCCGAAGCCGCGCCGGGAATAGCTGTTGGCTTCAGTTGGGGCGTAGCGGCCGGTGTAATAGGGAATGGTGGCCGCGGTGGTCAGCTTATACAGCCCGCTCCATAAGATGTAGAAGGAGCCGGAACCGCCGTCCCGGGTCAGGTCCATCCAACCCACGCACTGGGGAGCGAAGTTGAGATAGCGCCCGTCCAAACCAACCAGGCCGGCCCGCGCCAGGGCCGGGGCCGGGGCCTTGCTCCGGGATTGTTCGAAGAAGACCGGGTAGTCCCCGGTATAATCGGTCCACTTGGGAAGCCCGCTGGACTGCCAGCCCTCGTAGATGGAGTTTTCCAGCCAGGGCACCTGGGGTTCACCGGTCTCCGGATCGAAACCGACCAGGGAATGGTGCCGGGGATGGGCGATGCTGCGGCATTTGTAATCCCAGATGAAGGCGTAGTTGCCCTCGTAGGCGCTGGGCAGTATGGTGTAGCGGTCATCCATAGGCGACAGGTGGTCCACCAGTTCCATTATATGGTCGTGGTTGAGGGCCATGGTCACATAGCCTATTTTGCGCCCCTGGCTGTCGGCCACGGGCGAAGCCCACCTGACCAGGCCCTCGAAGCGCCGGCCGCCCGGGTTTTCCAGGCCGGCGTAAGCCTGTTCCTCGGGCCGGTAGTCGATTGCATAACCCCTTTTTTCCGCCGCCGCGGCCACCTGGCCGGGAGTGTAAAGACCCACATAATTGGTGCCGACATAGGCGCCTATGACGTCGGAGACGTAGATCTGACCCGGCTGGAGACCACGAAGCTCCTCAAAATAGGTTTCAGCCTTGATGTAGGTGTTGGCCCGGTCAGCCACATTCCGCTTCTCCGGGCTCAGGGGATAGTGGACCTTGGGCGAATCGGGGGCCTGGACCTTGATCATCTCGTTGCCCTCAAGATCCAGGAAGGTTATTTCATCATAAGAGGAAACCAGGTCGTACTTGAATTCGTCCGAGGGCCGGGGATTGAACCCGTCCAGGTCTTCATTCTCGCTGTTGCTGGAAACGGCCGGGACGGCCGAGGACGTATGGGCTTCGGCCGGAACCCAGGACGTACCCTCCTGGTCCAGTTTCCAGCGGCCACGCTGGACGACCCGTCTCTTCCGGCTCTGCTGAAATTGGCGGAAATGGCTTTCCGAAGGTTCCAAGCCGGCCAAAAAGAGGATATCGTTGTCGCGCTCATAAAGGAAGGAGGCCACCCTCTGGGCCGCGTCCGTGGTCATCCTCTCGATGTGCTCCACGGCCCGGGCGTTCAAGGCTTGGGTGGCGTCGCTCACGGATATGTCCCTGAGCATCTCGCCCTGGCTGAGAAACTGCCGCCAGGCGATGAGCGCCAAGAGGATGAGCGGGATTATCTTGACCAGGAGAAAGATGATCAAAAGCTTGGCCTGGATTCCGAGCTTCCATTTTTTAGGCCATCTTCCGACCAATGATTTTAACTGGAATTTTTTCATAACTTCCGTCAAGAGCTGACTAAACCGTAAGCCAAACTCCTTAAGATGTCGGCCGTTACCAGCTCCAAAGGCGCCTCGGCGTCAACGACCTGGTGGGCGGTCTTACGGTAGAGAGCCTCCCTTTCGGCCAAGACCAGGGCCGTCTCCTCCCCGGCCGGCCGGCCGGTCAGGCTGGGCCGCTGATCGCTTTCCGGCGCGGCGGCCAGACGGGCGGCCAGAACTTCCGCCGGGGCGGCCAGGTAAAAAACCAGCCCCCCGGCCCGCATGAAGGCCCGGTTGGCGACCGAAAGGACCACTCCACCCCCCGTGGCCACGACCCGGCGGGGGACGCGGGCCGCCTCCCTTAAGGCCTCGCTTTCCAATTCCCTGAAACCGTCCCAGCCTTGGCTGGCCACTATTTCAGCCACGGTCAGGCCCTGCTTCTCCCTAAGCCAGGCGTCCGTATCCACAAAATCATAAGCCAAGGCCTCGGCCAGCTTCAGACCGACGCTGGTCTTGCCCGCGGCCCGAGCCCCCACCAGGAAGATTATTTCCGGCTGTGCTCTCCGGTACACAGGCTCTCCCCGGAACCTTTGAATTTTACGTATTTTTACCATTAAATCCGATAAAATGCCAGCACAATATTGAAAAGGAAACCAACCGGCCAAAATTAAACGCTAATGTTTTAGTTATACAGTGAAAATAATTGACCGCCAATTACAGCCCTCCGGCTCCGACCCATCGGCGACAGGCCGCTCAACGTCTGTCCGGCCGGATTGAGCAAGATAAAAGAAGCGCTGAAAACAATAGGAGATGGTTGAATTTATGATGAAATTAGAGTAAAGTTAAGGAAGCAATGCTTAAGCAAAAATTCGGATTTGAAAGACGAATGTAACGCTGTGTTAAGGATGACCGGGATATCTGTATGTCCAACATAACTCCTTTTGAAGGCCGAAAAATCAGAACCGCTTGGGATGAAGCCAGGGAAACTTGGCTGTTTTCCGTGGTGGATACCATAGCCGCCCTGACGGATAGCGTCGATCCTTTCGCTTATTGGCGCAAGCTCAAAGAACGCTTAAAAAAAGAAGGCAATGAAACCGTGACAAATTGTCACGCTTTGAAAATGAAGGCGGCTGACGGTAAAATGCGCCTGACGGATGTGGCGGATACAGAACAAATCCTTCGCGTTATCCAATCCATCCCCTCGCCCAAGGCCGAACCGTTCAAACTCTGGCTGGCTATGGTGGGCCGGGAGCGTATTGACGAGACCATTGACCCGGAACTGACCATAGATCGCGCTCTTGAAACTTATTTGCGTAAGGGTTACAGCCGGGAATGGATCAATCAGCGGCTTCAGGCCATTCAGGTGCGCAAGGAACTGACGGACGAATGGAGCGACCGAGGGGTCAAGGACGGCGCGGAATACGCCATTCTGACTGATGAAATCACCCGGGCCTGGACGGGCCTGAACACACGACAGTACAAGAATTTAAAGAGCTTAAAGAAAGAAAATCTCCGCGACAATATGAGCACCCTGGAACTGGTGCTCAATATGCTGGCTGAGGCCACGACCACGGAGATTTCCAAGGCCAAGGAGCCGGAGACCTTTGAAGACAGCCGCCGGATCGCCCAAGAAGGGGGTAGCGTGGCCGGCGAGGCCCGCATGAATATTGAACAGCGTAGCGGGAGGCCGGTTCTGACGCCAAAAAAAGCGCTGAATTTCACCAGGGTTTTAGGCCGGATTCTTGAGTCGGGCGGTAATGATGACGGCAAAGAATGACAGGAATACTTGAATTTATAACTGGCAATCGAGTAATGACCGCATTATATTAGGGAATTACATCGTTAACTCCACCAAGTATAATTAGTTGATTATTTTGGTAAATTTTTTCGCTCTTGACTTCTTCATAGCTTCTTGGTTAAAATCCACAAAGGTACTCAAAATACCTCTTTAGCGGTCGCACGCCCGTAGCCGTGTTTTTTTCGTTCCATAAGAAACTGGCACGGCCGGGTGTGGGCTGAATACAATACCTTTTGGGAATATGTCCGCAGTTTCTAAAGAGCTGTTTTGAGCGCCCGGCCTCTTTGATATATAAGAGGCCATCCAGATAAAACTGGACGGCGCTTATGCCAGTTTTGTTCAATAAATGTTTCGCTTATAAATTCTACTTCACCATTAAATGCTCATTAAACGCTTTAAGCGCCTTTTGCGCTTATCGCTTTTCTTATTGTTTTATGTTTCACCGCCCGAACGCCAGGCTTTGTCCGGTTCGGTTTTTTTTGTTTTTCAACAACCAAAGGAGGAGATTAGGCAATGAAAAAGCTAGGCATTGGATTAACGGCGGCTTTAGCAATGGTTTTGGGCATGGCTGTAACAGCTTCGGCTCAACCAAATGGGCTTTACTTCGCCCCTAAAATTGGCTATTCGCACATGAAGGGCAAATTTACCGATGAAGTAGATGGCACCAGTGAATCTGGAAGTAAAGGCCAGTTTGCTCTAGGGCTGGCCGCTGGTTATGATTTTAAGTCGGCTTTTGATGTTCCTTTGCGGACTGAATTTGAATATGTCTGGCGCGGGAAAAAAGAGGTGAAAAGTTTTGAAGACGGAGGTGATACTATCAAATTGAAAGTTGGGGCGCAGACCTTTTTCGTAAACGCCTTTTTTGATATTCACAATTCTTCGCCCGTTACGCCTTACATTGGGGCCGGTTTAGGCTTGGCTATACTTTCCGCTGAAATCGCCATTGATGGTGATGAAAGTAGTTCGAAAAACAAAACCAATTTCGCTTGGAACATAGGGGCCGGGGCGGCTTGGAAAGTTGCTGAAAATGTGGCCTTAGACCTTGGCTATCGCTATGCTGATTTTGGAAAAGCCGTTGTGGATATTGGTGATGGCGTAAAAGCCAAGTCAAACGCCCATGAAGTGTTGTTGGGTCTGCGTTACACTTTCTAAGTTTATTGTCGGAAAAGCGCATTTCTAAAAACAGCCCGGCGGCGGGGTAACTCGCCGCCGGTTTTTTATATTTTGAATGATTTTTTTACGAAATTAAATCTTCTAAACTGGCGGTCATTACTCGATTGCCAGAACCTGACTTTGCCACAGCTACGAATAAACCGTTACCGTAAGTAACGCTAACCCATTGGTTATCCACAGGAGTAGAACCAATAGTCCAGTTAATTCCATCTGGGCTGGTCATTACTCGATTGCCAACACCAGAATAAGCCACAGCTACAAATAAACCATTACCGTAAGTAACACCATACCAGCTATTATCCGCAGGAGTTGAACGAATAGTCCAACTGGTTCCATTAGAACTAGTCATTACTCCATTGGCAGAACCAGAATTAGATACAGCTACGAATAAACCATTACCGTAAGTGACGCTACGCCATTGATTATCAGCAGGAGTTGAACGCTTAGTCCAAGTAATTCCATCAGGACTTGTCATTACTTGATTGCCAGAACCATCAACGGCCACAGCCACGAATAAATTATTACTGAAAGTAACGCTCCACCATTGATTATCAGCAGCACTTGAACGAGTAGTCCAAGTAATTCCATCTGGGCTGGTCATTACTCTATTGCCAGAACCATCAGAAGATACAGCAACAAATAAACCTTTACCATAAGTAACGCTACGCCATTTATTATTCACAGGATGTAAACGACTGGTCCAGGTAATTCCGTTTGGACTGGTCATTACTCGATTTTTATCACCACTAAGAGGAGCCACAGCTACAAATAAACCGCCACCGTAAGTAACGCTTGTCCATTGATTAGCAACAGGAGTTGAACGACTGGTCCAGGTGATACCATCAGGGCTGGTCATTACTCTATTGCCAGAACCAGTATCTGATACAGCTACGAATAAACCATTACCGTAAGTGACGCTAATCCATTGATTATCCGCAGGAGTAGAGCGAATAGTCCAATTTGATATGGGTTCAGGTTCTTCTTCAGAAATTATAAGGCTTTTAGGTGGCCGACTATTAGGTGGGCGATAAAACATATTCGGAGTTTTAATTGTCATTTCAAATTCGCTTTTTTTTCCGAATTATTTGTTTCCGGTTTCTCTACTTTAGCTTCAGCTAAAACGTCTTTTGAATTATTTATATTATAAGTCTTTACACTTTTATTTAATGGAGCATTTTCCATTAAGTTGTATAATGTTACTTTTTTTAAAACTGATTTTATCATTTCGTATTGTCCATTTTCTTTTAAATATGTTGGTTGACTGTTTTTTAAGTCATTATATGTCAACCTTTTTCCAGTAGATTTAATCAATAGTGCGTCAAGTTTCTCCATTGAACCTCTTTTTCTATTGTTATCGTTCAAACGATACGCAAATTCATCAACGTATCTTTGTAGATGTTTTGGGCTAAAATGATAATGTGTCCCGTAATGACCGCGTTTTAGCAAAGCCCAATAGCTTTCAATACTATTTGTATGGGCTTTATTATTTACATATTCTTTAGTAGAATGATTTACCGTTTTATGATTAAACTTATTATTCTTATAAGCGCTGTGTTCATCGGTGTATAAAGTAGCGTCTTTATCAACCCATTTATTTAATTCGCCCTGAATAGTTTTAGCAGATGTATCTTTTAAAACAATTCCTTTTACGTTGCCATTTCTCTCTCGAATGCCCAAAACAGGCGTTTTTCCGACTGCGCCTCTGCCAGCATTTAGTTTCTTTGAAGCGTGCTTATTTTTTTCTAAGCCGCCAAAATGGGCTTCGTCTGCTTCTACTTCATTTTTCAATAAATTCATCTTGCCATCAGAAAACGTTTCTCTCATTCTTTGTTGTAGAAACCATGATGACCTTTGAATAATGCCTAATGCCTTTGATAATTGAACGGATGAAATACCTTTGCGGGAATCATCAACTAAATGCATGGCAAGAAACCATTTATGTAAAGGAATATGCGAACGTTCAAAAACTGTTCCAGTTCTTACGGTATATTCCTTTCCGCAATTTTTACAAAGAAAATAACCGACCCTTTCAGGGCTTTTTCGTGCATATTGTCTAAAATTACTATTACACCTTGGGCAAACTGGTTGGCCTTTCCATCGCACCTTTTCAAAATGTTCTCTTGCGGTTTTTTCATTCGGGAATGTCCCCATTAAATCATAAACTGAAAAAGTAATTGGTTTAGAAATTGTCGATTTAATCAAATCTAATGCTCTCCTTGATATAGAAAAATGAGCGTAAGAATGTTCTTACATTTTCATCATTCCTATACAAAGAATATGAAAATACAAATCACCTAAATTTTATTAGGGATTTCAAATGGTTATATGGTGAATGATTTTACAAGGAAAATCAAATAATTAGACAGAAAGCAGTGGAGTTTAGCTAATATAGTCCTCAAATATAAAAATTCCTGGATTTGCCAGGAATTTCAAAGATTTGTAAAATTTATTAATGAAATTAATTAGATAGAAAGTGGTTTGGTGGAGTTAACGATGTAATTCCCTTATATTAATCTAATTGCGCGCTATCACCATTTCACAGGGCCTACTTAAATAAAAATCCATTGCTCTGTAAATCTCGGATAATTGAAAGCATATCGTCATTTTTACTATTAACCTCTAAAACCATATTTCGCTTAACACCATCGTTAAAAAGATTATGAATAGACGACAGAAATATATTTTTGGCTTCTTCATCTCCTAAGAAATAGCTATTCAAATCACCTGCGTGGACTGCACGCCTACCTTTCTCTGTAGTTCGTTTACCCCATAGATGAACCCCAGCAATATAATCTCTAATTTCTACAAGATTATTAAGTAATTTCCCATATAGACTTTTATCTCTTAATATAACATCTCCATGTGCGGTATATAATGCTGGAATATCAAGTGTAATCCTCAAAGAACTGTTTGCTTTCGCCAATTCGTTTGCTAACTCAAGACTCTGCTCAACTGTAGAAACACAGAAAACTCCTTTTCTATATTCTGAGCCGCTCCGATTTTCAATCAATATTTGAGTGCCAGGATAATAATTCAAAATTATATCCTCAAAAAATTTATATTTCTCCATAAAGGTATGAAGCGAATTTGTATAATCCGAAAATGGCGGGTGGATTTCAATATATTTCGGATGCACACAATCAGATGTTAAATCAATTATAAAATTCGCAAAATCCACAGCCCATGCTGTATCATACCAAAGCATGGGAACTCCATTTTTATTAGCATTGACAATGTTAGGGTATTTACCTAAATAACTGTTCTTAAAACTCCGTTTACGGTAGCTATATTCAGTATGAAGCGAATAGTTCATGGTAGGAACAACGCCTTTCACATCAAAATTCCCGGCAATTTCCTCGACCTCAATCGGAATATCATCTGGATATTTTTTATTATGATACCGTATCATTTCAAAGATAGGCATATATTCAAACCTCTATACTGTGATAATAGTTAGCTTTTCACTGTCCGTGCGCTTATAAAGAACTAAATTTGAGGGACTGGATTGCTTCGCTGCTATGCTCGCAATGACGGAAGAAAGGCCGAAGCCCTTCACCCCCCATCCGTCATTGCGAGGAGTGAAGTGACGAAGCAATCCAGACTAAATAATCGCCTTTACATATTAGTTCTTTCCTTCAAATTTCGGCCAAAGGACGAGTAGGGCGCTCGTATATAACTTCCGCCGCCGTGTGTTTGTGCGCAGCATAGTGCATTTTATTCTGTACTGTCGCAAAAAATGTGCGCGTGAGGTCGGCTTTCGGGTCGTAGTCAATCGCGGTTGCGTAGATATCTGTCACTTGTTGATACAGGTTGCGTTCGCTGCTGCGAATATCCCGTATGCGCTGCAAAAGCTCGCGAAAATAACGGCCGCCTCCGTTTTTCAGGCGTTCGTCGTCAAGTGTGAATCCTTTGCGGATATACTCGTTCAGGCGTTTTGTCGCCCACTGGCGAAATTGTGTGCCGCGCAATGATTTTACGCGATATCCAACGGAAATAATCACGTCGAGGTTGTAGTAGTCAATCTGATACGTTTTGCCATCGGCGGCAGTTGTTGCAAAATTTGCAACAACTGAATTTCTGCCCAATTCACCTTCCTCAAAAACATTTTTTATATGGCGTGATATTGTTGACTTATCGCGCTCAAACAACACGGCCATTTGGTCCAAGGCCAGCCAGACGGTTTCCTCGTCAAAACGCACGTCAACCGAAATTTTTTCGTCTTCCGTCTTGAAGAGTATCATTTGGCTGCCAAGCTTGTTCATAACTCCAGCACCTTGTTCAATATGTCCAGCCCATCTATTATAGACGTATTATACTGAATTTTTTGGTTTTTGCAAAATCAACAGAAATCATATTGAGTGCGAAACGAGATTTTTAAGCACCCATGGGTCATAAATTTGTAGTATATATACTGGCAGAAAAATAAGGCATAAATCATAGCCGCTTTTCAGGAGACCCCCATGGTTTCGTTCGACCCGCCCCAAGTTTACGGCATCATCGGCCAGCCCCTGGGGCACAGCCTGAGCCCCATGGTCCACACCACCGGCTTTAAGAGCCTGGGGCTGGACGCGGTGCTGGTGCCCTGGCCCCTGGGCCCGGAAAAACTGCCCCTGTTTTTCGAGGCTTTTCGCCTGTTGAACTTCCAGGGCGCCTGCGTGACCCTGCCCTACAAAGAGGCCGTGCTGCCATTTCTGGATGAGATAAGCGACCTGGCCCGGGCTTTGGGGGCGGTCAACCTGATCTACCGGCAAGACGGGCGGCGGGACGGGTTGATCTGCGGGGATAACACGGACGTCCTCGGTTTCCTGGCCCCCTTGAAAGACCGGGGCCTCTCCCCGGACACCCGGGTCCTGCTCCTGGGAGCCGGCGGCGCGGCCCGGGCCGCGGCAATGGCCTTGAAGAAACTGGGCCTTAAGGACCTGACCGTCTGCGCCCCTTCGGACCGCCGGCCAACAGAACTGGCCCGGGCCTTTGGTCTTAAGGCCGCGCCCTGGGACCGGCGGGGCGAAATACCCTGCGAACTGGTGGTCAACGCCACGCCTTTGGGGCTTAAGGGACGGGCCGAAGATGAAACCCCCTACGCATGGTTCGCCGGCCGCCCGGGCCTGGCCTACGACCTGGTTTACACGCCCCGGACGACCCGCTTTCTGGCCGAGGCCCTGGCCGCCGGCTGGGAGACCATTGACGGCCTGGCCATGTTCCTGGGCCAGGCCGAGGCCCAGTTCCTCACCTGGACCGGCCGCCCCCTGCCCCCGGAAGCCGGGCGCAAAGCCGCCGAGGCTTTGGAACCGGCTTCGCCGGCTTGCCAGGATATGACCGGGCTGATATAATCAGGAAATGATCGGCATTTCCAAGTTATACTGCGGCACGGTGGAGCCCTCGGATGTGCTGCGCTATGGCCGCAGCTCGGCCGCCCTGCCCAGTCACCTGTTGCAATTTTCCTCGGACAAGAAACCCGTGGTGGTCTGGAACATGACCCGGGCCTGCAACCTGGCCTGCGGCCACTGCTACGCCGAGGCCGACCCCGGCCCGGCCCCGGACGAACTGACCCGGGCGGAAGCCCTGCGGCTGGTGGACCACCTGGCCGAATACGGCACGCCGGTCATCTTGTTTTCCGGGGGCGAACCCCTCCTTCACCCCCACATCTTTGAGCTCCTTGAAAGGGCGGTCCGGGGCGGAGTCCGGGCCGTCCTCTCCACCAACGGCCTGTTGATAGACCGGGAAACGGCGGCCCGCCTGGCCGGCCTGGGCCTCTCATACGTGGGCATCAGCCTCGACGGCCTGGAAAGGACCCATGACGAGCTACGGGGCCGCCCCGGCCTCTTCGGCCTCACCCTGAAAGCCATCCAGGCCGCCAGGGAAGCGGGCCTCAAGGTCGGTCTGCGCCTGACCCTGAACAGCCGTAACCTGGCCGAGTTGGGAGACCTGTTCGACCTTATGGAAAGGGAGGACCTGCCCCGGGTCTGCTTCTACCACCTGGTGGCCGCCGGCCGGGGCCGCCAAATGGACCAATGGGCTCTGGACCGCGCCGAGACCCGCCAAGCCGTGGACCTCATCGCCGAACGGACTGAGGAGATGTTCCGCCGCGGCCAAGGCCGGGAAGTGCTGACCGTGGACAACCACGCCGACGGCCCCTGGCTCTACCTGAAGAAAAAGCGGGCCGGCCAGGACGGGCGGGCCGCGGACATCCTGGAACTCCTGCGGCTCAACGGCGGCAACAGTTCCGGCCACGGCCTCGGGGCCGTTTCCTGGGACGGCCAGGTCCACCCCGACCAATTCTGGCGCTCGGTCCGCCTGGGTTCGGTGCGGGAACACGACTTTGCCGAAATCTGGCATGACCCGGAGAACGAGTTTCTCCAGGCCTTGAAAAACAAAAAGGATCACGTCACCGGCCGCTGCCGGGCCTGCGTTTTCCTTTCGGTCTGCGGCGGTAACTTAAGGGCCCGGGCCGAGGCCGCCACCGGCGACCCCTGGGGAGAGGACCCGGCCTGCTACCTGACCGACGAGGAAATAGCCGTTGATTTACCGTAATGAGGCGCCTTACGTGAACCCTCTAGTCCGCCCCCGGCGGCTCCGCCGGGGGCCCGGGTTGAGAAAGATGCTCCGGGAAACGGTGCTGGCCCCCGAGGACTTCGTCTATCCCCTGTTCGTGACCCCGGGCGAGGGCCTGCGCCGGCCCATCTCCGCCCTGGCCGGCCAGAACCACCTTTCGCCGGACGAGGCGGCCCGGACCGCGGCCGAGGTCTATGCCCTGGGCGTGCCGGCCGTCATCCTCTTCGGCCTTCCGGCGACCAAGGACCCGGTCGGCTCCTCCGGGGCCGACCCGGAGGGTCCGGTACAGTCGGCCATCCGGGCCATCCGCGCGGCCGTGCCGGAAATGGTGGTGATAACCGACGTCTGCCTCTGCGAATACACTGACCATGGACATTGCGGCCTCATCCGCGAAGGGCGGGTGGATAACGATGCCACCCTGCCCCACCTGGCCGCCCAGGCCCTGAGCCACGCCCGGGCCGGGGCCGATATGGTGGCCCCCTCGGACATGATGGACGGCCGGGTGGGGGCCATCCGGGATCTTTTGGACCGCGAAGGCTTTCAGGAAATCGCCATCATGGCCTACAGCGTCAAATACGCCAGCGCCTTCTACGGACCCTTCCGCGAGGCCGCCGGCTCGGCCCCGGGTTTCGGCGACCGCCGGGGCTACCAGATGGACCCGGCCCGCCGCCGGGAGGCCCAATTGGAAATCGACCTGGACCTGGCCGAAGGGGCCGACATAGTCATGGTCAAACCCGCCGGCCTCTGCCTGGACATCCTGCGCGAGATCCGCGACCGCCTGGATATCCCCCTGGCCGCCTACCAGGTCAGCGGGGAATACGCCATGCTCATGGCCGCAGCCCAGGCCGGGCTCCTCGACGGCCAGGCCGCGGCCCTGGAAGCCCTGACGGCCATCAAGCGGGCCGGGGCCGATATCATCATAACCTACCTGGCGCCCCAGGCCGCCAGGTGGCTCAGGCCATGACATGGCCGCCCTGGCCCCGCCGCGCCTGGTGGCTTGGGAGACCACCCGGGCCTGCAACCTGGCCTGCCGCCACTGCCGGGCCGCGGCCCTCCCCACCCCGCCCCCGGATGAACTGAGCCCCGAAGAGGGCCGGGACCTGGTGGACCAAGTGGCCGCCTGGACCCCGGCTACGGCGCTCATCTTAAGCGGCGGCGAGCCGCTCTTAAGGCCCGACCTCCTGGACCTGGCCGCTTACGGGCATACCTTGGGTCTCCGGGTGCTGGTCTCCACCAACGGCCTCCTGGTGACCGCCGCCCTGGCCCGGGCTCTCCGGAAGGCCGGGGTGGCCCGGGTCAGCCTGAGCCTGGACCACCCGGAACAGGAGGAGCACGACGCCTTCCGCGGTGCGCCCGGGTCTTTTGAAGCCTTGAGGCGGGCCGCGGCCTACCTGAATGAGGCCGGCCTCCCCTTTCAGATTAACAGCACCCTCACCGCCGCCAACCTGGACCAGGCAATCGCCCTGGCGGCCCGGGCCCGTTCTTTAGGCGCCGTGGCCCACCATGTCTTTCTCCTGGTGCCCGTGGGCCGGGCGGCCAACCTGGAAACACCACTCACCGCCGAAGCCTACGAGGAGGCCCTTCTGAACCTTATGAAGCTGGAACCTGGCCTGGGCTTGGAATTCAAAGCCACCTGCGCCCCCCAATACCAACGCCTGGCCGTCCAGACCGGCCAGCCCCCCCGGGGCCGGGGCTGCCTGGCCGGCCAGGGCTTCCTCTTCCTGTCCAGCACCGGCGAAGCCCGGGGCTGCGGCTACCTGGACCTGGCCGCGGGCGATCTTAGGCAAACCCCGCTAAAGACCATCTACGAAGAGGCCCCCCTGTTTAAAGATTTAAGAGACCGGAAACGCTACCGGGGCCGTTGCGGGGCCTGCGAATACTGGTCCATCTGCGGCGGCTGCCGGGCCAGGGCCCTGGCCGAGGGCGACCACCTGGGCCCGGAACCCCTCTGTCCCCACCAGCCCGGCCGGGGAAAGCGGCCATGACCGGAACCGGCCTGGACCACCTGGACCGCCTGATCCTGAACGCTGTCCAGGACGATTTCCCGGTGGCGGCCCGGCCCTACGCCGTCCTGGCCGAACACCTGAACGATCGCACCGGCCTCAGCCTCACCGAAGAGGAGGTCCATGTCCGCCTCCTGGCCCTGCGGCGGAGCGGGATCATCCGCCGCCTGGGCGCGGTCTTCAACGCCCGGGACCTAGGCTATCAATCGACCCTCTGCGCGGCCCGGGTGCCGGATGACAAGCTGGCCCTTTTCCAGACCCTGACCAGCCAAGCCCCCCAGATAACCCACAACTATCTCCGGGCCGGCGAAATAAACGCCTGGTTCACCTTCACCAGCCGAAGGCCGGAGGAATTGGACGAATTTCTGAAGCGGCTCAAGGAGGTGGTCGGATTGGAAGAGGTCCTGGTTCTGGACGCGGAGAGGGTTTTCAAGATAAAAGTCGATTTTCAGTTCCGGACCGGAACTGAAAATTAAGGAAGCGCTGATTAATGAGGATTTTTGTTTCCTGGCCAGGCGCGAATGTTTTTTAAGCGAGAGGAATATATGGATATATTTCGAGCATTAAAAAACATAAGCAACGCCGCCAGGGGGCAAAAAGACCATTAATCAGTGCTTCCTTAAAGAAGCGTTGATGAATAAGGCCAAAAGACCATTAAGCAGTGCTTTCTTTTTGTTTCAAACTGGCGTAGTTTTTGTTGACGGTGCTGATATAGCGCTTGGTTTCGCCGGGGAGGCGCGTTTTCCCGTGGCGGTCGAAGTTACCGGGGCCCCAGTTATAGGAGGCCAGGGCATTGTTGATGTTCCCTGAGTGACGGTCGAGCATCTTCTTGAGATAGCGGGCTCCGGCCCAGACGTTCTCCACGGGGTTGAAGGGATCCTTGACGCCCAGTTCCTTGGCCGTGCCCGGCATAAGCTGCATCAGGCCCTTGGCCCCGGCCTTGGAGACGGCCTTAGGGTTGAAATTTGACTCAGCCTTGATGACGGCCTTGATCAAGTTGGAATCCATGTTCAGGGCCAGGGCGACCTTCTGGACCAGCTTGTCCAACTGCTCCGAGGTCAACTTGTCCCCGGCGCCACCGGCGACCGGGCCGGGGGCCGGTTCAGCCGGAGCGGGCTGAACGGCTGCGGGCTGAGCCGCCGCAGGCTGAGCAACCGCGGGCTGGACGGCCATAGCCGGCGGGGCTAAAGCGGCCGGCGCCTGGCCGGACGGGACTTCAGGCAGGGGCGGCGGAGCTTCGGCGCGCCGCTGGGGCGGCCGGACGAGAAAGGCCTGGCCGGGGCCGGCCGCGGGCCGTTGCGCCTCATCTAAAGCTTCAGCCGGTCGGCCCAGGCTCAAGGGGCCGCTTTTCCGGCGCCAGGAATTGAGGTCCCTGGCGTTCAGCGTCAGCCCCGTTTCCGGACTGGAAATCCTGGGCCCGCCCAAAAGGTTGCCAAAACGGCCTGAACTCAGGAGGGCCTCTAAATTGGCCCGCTCCACCAGGCCGGCGGCCCGGGTTTCGCCGCCCCCGTCAAGGTTCAAGAGGTTGGCCAGCATTTCATTATGGAGACCCGCGGCCTTCAGCCGGGCCAGGTCTCGGGCCGTGCCCGGGGCTTCGGCTTCACCGGCGGCCAGGGCTGTCAAAAAACCTTCAAAATCGTTCCGACCGCCGACAGCGCCTCTCAGGGCCAGACCGCCTCGGCCCAGACCGCCCAGGGCGACCGAAGAGCGAGTGGTGGCCGGAAGCTGATTTAAATCCGGAAGTTGGCTTAAAGATCGAAGAGGGGTCATAGTTCTTCTCCCTGGTTGTCCGCCTGAATTGGCCCGCCTGAGGGTTCCGGTGGAGCCGGGCCCGGCAAGAGCCCGCGCTGGTTTTCGGCAAACTAAACAGGCAAATAATGTGCCAAAAATGCCCGTCAAAATCGCCGCCCTCTACGACCGCCCCCTTATCTGGCTCCTGCCCTTCTACCTGGCCGGCTTGAGCCGGGGCTGGACCGACGGCGGCGACCCGGCCCAAACTCCGGTGATAGCCCTTGGGCTCACTCTTGGGCTTGCCTTGGCCGCCGGCCTGGGCTGCGCCTTTTCCCGGCGCTTCAATTTCAAATACCCGCGCCTGATCCTGATTCCGGCCGTCTTCGCCCTGGGCTGGGGCCTGACCCTCCAGAGCCTCCGGCCGCCCGCGGACCCGGCCCATATTCTGAATTTCATCCCTGAAAACGCGGCCGCCGACCCGGTCATTCTGGGCGGCCAGGTCCGGGAATTGACCGAAGGCCGAAACGGCCAGACCCTTATTCTGGAGGCCCGGGAAATTATCCGGCCCGGCCCGGACGGGCCGGTCGCGGCCGAACAGGTTCACGGCCTGGTCCGCTTGAACCTGGGTGGCCGGCTTAACGAAGTGGGGGATTACCTGCGGCTGCCGGTGAGCCTCAGGCGCCTTAAGGGTTTTAAAAACCCCGGGCTGGAGGACAGGGAAAGGCTCTGGGCAGCCCGGGGGGTCCGGGTGAGCGGGTTTGTCAAATCTCCGCGCCTGGTGACCTCCTGGCCCGGGCGTCAGAGCCTCCTGGACCGGTGGCGCGGGGCCGGCCGGGAACTGATTATGAGCCGCGTCCCGGAACCGGCGGCGGGCTTACTCGCCGCCCAACTCCTGGGCGACCGGGGCGCGGTGGATGAAAACAGCGAAGAGGTTTTCCGGCGCCTGGGACTCAGCCATATACTGGCCATCTCCGGCCTCCACCTGGGGCTCTGGTTCGGCCTGTGCTTCTGGGTGTTCCGCCGGCTTCTGCGCCCGGTGGGGTTTTTAAGGGAAAGAGGTGCGGTCGGGCTGGCCGCCGCCCTTTTGGCCGTAGGGCCGGCCCTGTTTTACGCCGCCCTGGCCGGGCCGGCCGCGCCGGTCCGGCGGGCGGGCCTGATGATCCTGGCCCTGACCCTGGCCGGAGCCGCCCGCCGCCGGGCCGATCCCTGGAACATCCTGGCCGGGGCGGCCTGGGTCATTCTGCTCCTTGAGCCCTACCGCCTGTTCACGGTCTCTTTCCAACTCAGTTTCGTGGCCACGGCCGCCATGCTGGCCGTTTTCATCCCCCGGCCGGGAGCCAAGGAGGCCCCGCCCCCCACCCCCAAGTTTCTGATAAACACCCTCAAGGCCGCCCTGGCCGGAAGCCTGGGGACCGCGCCCCTGGTGGTCCAACACTTCGGCTTTCTGCCCCTGGCCGGGATCCCGGCCAACCTGGTCTTCACGCCCGTCCTGTCCTTTTTCACCCTCCTGCCCGGCTTGGCCGGCCTGGCCCTCCTGCCCGTCTGCCCCGGCCTGGCCGGGGGCCTGACGAGCCTGGCCGGCGGGGTCCTGACCGGACTGGGGCCCCTCATGGAAAAGCTGGCCGGGGCGGCCGGGCCGGGCCTCCTCTTTTCAGCGCCGGGACCCTGGTTTCTCTTGGGATGGTACGGGGCCGGCTGGATCTTCTGCCGAAGCGAAGCCCCCCTGGGGAAGCGGCTCAAGCGGGCCGGGCTGGTCCTGGCCTTGGGGTTGCTGCCAAGCCTTTCGGCCGGACCGGACCGGTCGGACCTGATGCGCCTGACCGTCCTGGATGTGGGCCAGGGCCTGGCCATCCACGCGGCTCTCCCGGACGGCCGGCAAATGCTGGTGGACGGCGGCGGCGGCTACAACTTCGACCCCGGGGCTTCCATCATCCGGCCCTATCTTCTGCGCCAGGGCCTGACCCGGCTGGACGTGGCCGCCCTGACCCACCCGGACCAGGACCATCTGAAGGGTCTGGTCACGGCGGTCCAGGATTTCAAGCCCCGGGAAATATGGTGCGCCCCCTGGCCGACTGACCATTCCCCGCTTCTGGAGCGCCTTTCGGCAGCCTCCCCGAACAGCGTCCGGCCGGACTGGGCGGAATTGCGGCGGCCCCGGGACTTCGGGCCGGCCCGGATGGAACTCTTATGGCCCGAATTCGACCGCTGGCCGGAAAACAGACCGACCAACGACCTGAGCCTGGTCTGGCGCCTGACCTGGGGTGAAACCGCTTTTCTCATCACTGGGGATATCGGGCCGGAGGTGGAAAAAGCCCTGGTGCGGCGATACGGCCCGGCCCTCCGCTCCACGGTGCTCCTGGCTCCCCACCACGGGTCCAGGACGGGGCTGACCCCGGAATTCCTGGACGCGGTCCGGCCCCGCTGGGTGGTCGTAAGCGTCGGGCGGAACAACCCCTTCGGCCTGCCCGCCCCGGAGGCCCTGGACCGGGCTCAAGCGGCCGGGGCTGAAATCTGGCGGACGGACCTGGACGGCGCGGCCGTCTTTGAAGCCCGCCAGGGGCCGGAAGGCGTGAAAATGGAGCTGAAAAACCGGAAAAGGTAGGAAAAACCCCCGCCGGGACCTTTGGCAAAAACATTTTACCGCCAGTCTGGTTTTTATGATATAATTGGAACTTCAATATTTGATTTATCTTCCGCCGAACCCCTGGTTCTTTCAAGAACAGGGCGCTTAGGGCGGATGTTTCAAACCCCACTCTTGAGGAGGAGTACAGATGATGAAACTCATGAAAACTCTGGCCGGCGCCGCCCTGGCCATCTTTCTGCTGGCCGTTCCGGCCCAGGCCCAGATAAAAGTCGGGGTTTTCCTGCCCCTGACCGGCCAAAACGCCTTCGGCGGCCAGTTGGAACTGGACGGGGTCAATCTGGCGGCCCAGGAGCTGCCGGAAGTGCTGGGCCAGAAGGTCCAGCTGGTGGTCGTGGACAACAAGAGTGACCAGACCGAAGCGGCCAACGCGGTCAAGCGCCTCATCGACCGCGACAAGGTGGTGGCTATAATCGGCACCTACGGCTCCTCCCTGGCCATGGCCGGCGGGAAAGTGGCCGAGGCGGCCAAAGTGCCGGTGGTGGGCACCAGCTGCACCAACCCCCTGGTGACCCAGGGCATGACCTACTATTTCCGGGCCTGCTTCATCGACCCCTACCAGGGGGCCGCTGCGGCCACCTACGCCTTCAAGAACCTGAACGCCAAAAAGGCGGCCGTCCTGGTCGATGTCTCCAACGACTACGCCGTGGGTCTCTCCGCCTTCTTCAAGCGGTCCTTCCAGAAGCTGGGCGGCGAGCTCGTGGCCGAATTGAAATACAATTCCGGGGATCAGGACTTCACGGCCCAGCTCACGGAAATCATCAGCAAGCAGCCTGATGTCCTCTTCATTCCGGCCTATTTTGCCGAAGGCGGCATCATCATGAAGCAGGCCAAGGAGTTGGGAGCCAAGTTCCGCATCATGGGCGGCGACGCCATGGACAACCCCGAGACCATCACCATAGCCGGGGACGCCGCGGAGGGCTTCCTCCACACCACCTTCCCCTATGACCCCGGTATGTCCAACATGAACGACCAGGCCAAAGCCTTCACCGCGGCCTGGACCAAGGCCTATCCCGCCAAGGACCCCAATGTCAACGCGGCCTTGGGCTATACCTCCTACGTCATGATCCTCGACGCCATCCAGCGGGGCGGCGCGGCCACCCCCGAGGCCATAACCAAGGCCCTGGCCGCAACCAAGGACCTGGCCACCCCCTTAGGCCACCTCACCCTGGACGAGGACCACAACCCGGCCATGCCCGTGGGCATAATTGAGATCAAAGGCGGCAAGCGCGTGTATATCGGCGAAGTCCAGCCGGACTGACCGCCATCAACCCCAGAGCCTTTGGCCGCCGAAGACTTTTTAAGGCTTCCGGCGGCCAAAGGCAGGCCCCTCCATGACCATTGACCTTTTCATCCAGAACCTGTTCAACGCCCTGACCGTGGGCTCCCTCTACGCCCTGATAGCCATTGGCTACTCCATGGTTTACGGGATCCTGCGCTTCATCAACTTCGCCCACGGCGAAGTCTTCATGGTGGGGGCCTACCTCATATTCTTCGGCGTCGCCGCCGCTATGCCCTGGCCCCTGGCCGCCCTGGCGGCCATCGCCGCCGCCAGCGCCTTGGGCATCCTGGTGGACCGCGTCGCCTACCGCCCCCTCCGGGACGCCCCCCGCATCTCGGCCCTCATCAGCGCCATCGGCGTCTCCTTTCTTTTGCAGAACCTGGGGCTGGTCATCTTCACGGGCCTGCCCCGCCCGGCCGTGCAGCCGGCCTGGATGGTCGATCCCATAACCATCGGCGCGGTCCGCATCCTGCCCCTGACCTTCCTGGTGCCCCTGGTGACCCTGGTCCTGGTGCTGGGGCTGTTGTGGATGATCAACCACACCCGGCCCGGGCTGGCCATGCGGGCCATCTCCCGGGATATTGAGACCACCCGCCTCCTGGGCGTTTCCGTAAACCGGATAATCGCCCTCACCTTCGGCCTGGGTTCGGCCCTGGCCGCGGCCGCTGGCATCATGTGGGCCATGCGCTACCCCCAGATCCACCCCTTCATGGGGGTCTTCCCGGGTTTCAAAGCCTTCATCGCCGCCGTGGTCGGCGGAATCGGCTCCATCCACGGCGCCGTGCTGGGCGGGCTTCTCCTGGGGACCGTGGAGATCATGGCCGTGGCCTTCAACCCCTCCCTCTCCGGCTATCGCGACGCCTTCGCCTTCGTCCTCCTGATCGTCATTCTCCTGTTCAAGCCGACCGGCCTGATGGGCGCGAAAATGGAGGACAAGATTTGATGACCACCGGGCCCCGGGCACACCCCCTCCGCGACAACCTGTCCACCCTGGCCATGATCATCCTGGCCGCCTTCGGCCTCTACCTGGCCTCCGGACATCTCGACGGCTACCGCATCCAGATCCTCAATCTGGTGGCCATCAACGCCATCCTGGCCCTGTCCCTGAATTTCATCTACGGCTTTTCCGGCATGTTCTCCCTGGGCCACGCCGGTTTCATGGCCATCGGGGCCTACGTCAGCGCCCTGTGCATCCTGACCCCGGCCCAGAAGGAAATGATGTGGATCCTGGAACCCATCCTGAGCCCCCTGGCCGGACTCCACACCCCCTTCGTGGCCTCGATCCTCTTAGGCGGCCTGGCCGCGGCCTTCTTCAGCTTTCTCATCGCTCTCCCGGTCATGCGCCTGGGGGGCGACTACCTGGGCATTGCCACTTTGGGCTTTGCCGAGATAATCCGGGTCCTCTTCACCAACCTGTCCCCGATCACCAACGGGGCCATCGGCATCAAGGGCATCCCCCCCTACGCCGACCTCTGGACCAACTACGCCTGGCTCCTGATCACCCTCTTCGTCATCCTGAGCCTGCTAAAAAGCAACTTCGGCAATGTTCTCAAATCCATCCGCGACGACGAGATCGCGGCCCGGACCATGGGCATAAACACGACCGCCTACCGCACCATGGCCTTCTGCGTGGGCGGCTTTTTCGCCGGAGTGGGGGGAGCCCTCATGGGTTCCCTGATCACCACCATCCAGCCGCGGATGTTCAACTTCCAACTGACCTTCAACATCCTCCTGATCGTGGTGGCCGGGGGCTTGGGCTCGGTCACCGGCAGCGTGGTCGGCAGCGCCGTGATCACCATCCTCCTGGAGTGGCTGCGCATAGTCGAGGAGCCCATGTTAATCGGCTCCCTGGAACTGCCCGGCATTCCCGGCATGCGCATGGTCATCTTTTCCCTGGTTCTAATGTTCATAATCATCTTCCGCCGACAAGGACTCATGGGAAACCGGGAATTCACCTGGGCCGCCTTTTATGATTTCTGGGGCCGAATACCGGCCAGTCTAAAAAGACTCGGCGGCCGACCTCCGGGGAAACAGCCATGACCGGGCCGGCCCTGGAAATAGGCGGACTGACCATGCGCTTCGGCGGGGTGACGGCCATTGACGACCTGACCCTGGCCGTGCCGGCCAAGAAAATAGTCGGCCTAATAGGCCCCAACGGCGCGGGCAAGACCACGGTCTTCAACGTCATCACCGGCTTCTACCGGCCCGAGGCCGGCCGGGTGAACCTGGGCGGGCAGGGCCTCTTGGGCCTGCCGCCCCAGCGTATCTGCGCCTTGGGCGTGGCCCGCACCTTTCAGAACATCCGCCTGTTCCACCAGGGCACGGTGCTGGAAAACGTCATGGTGGGCTGCCATGTGCGCCGCCGCTGCGGTTGGTGGATGGCCCCCCTGCTCCTGCCGGCCTTTCTCCGGGAGGAAAAGGCCATCCAACACAAGGCCCTGGCCTTACTTTCACGGCTCAAGCTGGACCACCTGGCCCGGGAAAACGCGGCCTCCCTGCCTTATGGAGCCCAAAGACGCCTGGAAATAGCCCGGGCCCTGGCCACGGACCCGGCCCTCTTGCTCCTTGATGAACCGGCCGCCGGCATGAATCCCCAGGAGAGCCAGGAACTGGTGCGCTTCATTGAAGAAGTCCGGGAGGATTTCGATCTCACCATCCTGATGATCGAACACGACATGAAGGTGGTCATGGGCGTCTGCGCCCACATCTGGGTGCTGGACTACGGCCGCCTCATCGCCGACGGCGGACCGGCGGAGATCCGGCGGCACCCCGAGGTCATCGCCGCCTACCTCGGACACGGACACGCCTAATGCTGGAACTGCAAGACCTCCATATCCACTACGGCGGCATCCACGCTGTGCAGGGGCTCAACCTCACGGTCGGCCGGGGCGAGATAGTGACCCTCATCGGGGCCAACGGGGCCGGCAAAAGCTCCACGGTCCGGGCCATAGCCGGCTTGGTCAAGGGCCTCTCCGGGCGCATCCTCCACACCGGGACCAACGGCGCGACCGTGAACCTGGCCGGGCTACCCCCGGAAAAAGTGGTGGCCCGGGGCATTGCCCTGAGCCCGGAAGGCCGGCGCATCCTGCCCCACCTGACCGTGGCTGAAAACCTGGCCCTGGGGGCCTACATCCGGCCTGACCGGAAGGCCGTCCAGGACGACCAGGAGTGGGTCTATAGCCTCTTCCCCCGCCTCAAGGAACGCCACTGGCAGCTCGGGGGCACCCTCTCCGGCGGCGAGCAGCAGATGCTGGCCGTGGGCCGGGCCCTGATGAGCCGGCCGGACCTGTTGATGCTCGACGAGCCCTCCCTGGGTCTGGCCCCCATATTGGTCCAGGAAATTTTCACCATCATCAAAAAACTCAACCAGGAAGAGGGCAAGACCATCCTGCTGATAGAACAGAACGCCTACGCGGCCCTCTCCATCGCCCACCGGGCCTATATCCTGGAAGTCGGATCCATAGTCCTTGACGGCCCGGGGCGGGACCTGTTGAACGACCCCAAAGTCGTGGCCGCCTACCTCGGCGGTTAGAGCCTAAAGTGATTGGCTCTAAAATATGCTATAATTGAAATGACGCTCTGGTTTTCGAAACGGTGGGGTCATGGAAATCAAATTCTGGGGAGTCAGGGGTTCCCTGCCCGTTCCCGGCTCGACATCGCTTCTGCGGGACAAGGTCAGCCGGATACTTACGGCCGCCCAGGGCCTTTCCTTGGATGACGACCTAAAGATAAACGAATTCCTGGATGTTCTGCCCCCTCATCTGACCCATCTGGTGGGAGGCAACACCTCTTGCGTGGAAGTGACCTCCAGCCGGAGCCATCTTATTTTGGACGCCGGCAGCGGCCTTAAAAACCTGGGGCTGCGGATCACCGACCGATTGCCCCTTTCGCCGGAAAACGACCCTTTCATGGACTTAAGCCGCGGCCGGAAGTGCCGGAGAGCGGCCCGGCCGAACCCCAAGGCCCCGAAACTTACCTTCCTCCTCAGCCACACCCATTGGGATCACCTTCAGGGCCTGCCCTTTTTCGCCCCGGCCTACATGCCCGACGCCGACCTCACCTTTTACGGCCAGGACGGGGCCTGGCTGGAGGAAGCCTTCCGGCATCAGCAACGGGCGCCCCGCATGTTCCCCGTGGCCCTGAAGGATATGGCCGCCAAGCTGACCTACCACAACTTCCCCCAAGGCGAACTGCGCCTGGGAGACCTGGCCATAACCTCCTTCTCCCTGCCCCACCCCGGGGGCTGTCTGGCCTTCCGGATCAAACAGGGCCGACGAAGCGTGGTTTACGCCACTGATTATGAATTCAAAAATCCGGACAGCCCCCAGGCCGCCGATTTCGTGGCTTTCGCCAAGGGGGCCGACCTCTTTATCAGCGACACCCAATACACCCATCTGGAAAGTATAGCCCGGGAGGGCTGGGGGCATTCCAGTTCCATCGTCGCCCTGTCCCTGGCCCGGCGGGCTAAGGCGCGCGCCTTCTTACTCTTCCACCATGAGCCGGAACACAGCGACGCCAAACTTTTCGAGAACCTGGAAAAGACCAGGACCTATTATCACACCCTGGAAGGCGGCCGGCCCAGCATGCGGATCGAGCTGGCCATTGAAGGATTGACCGTCCTAATCTGACTTGATAATGACCGAAATGAAAAAAACCCGGCGGCTCTTGCTCGGGACAGTGCCCCTCGGCGGCGGGGCGCCGGTGGCCGTGCAGACCATGACCGACACCGACCCCCGGGACGCGGCCGCCACCCTGGCCCAGATCGGACGGGCGGCCGGGGCCGGGGCC
>Ga0082212_10001007_pt1 | contig 41344 bp, 37 predicted proteins | sample TergutNt197P3_FD_71548 | JGI IMG/M metagenome (GOLD analysis project Ga0082212, IMG submission 71548) | Neocapritermes taracua P3 segment gut microbial communities from Petit-Saut dam, French Guiana - Nt197 P3 | ecosystem: Host-associated > Arthropoda: Insects > Digestive system > Gut ...
TAAGGGAGCTAAGGGAGCTAAGGTAGCTAAGGGAGCTAAGGGAGCTAAGGGAGCTAAGGGAGCTAAGGGAGCTAAGGGAGCTAAGGGAGCTAAGGGAGCTAAGGGAGCTAAGGGAGCTAAGGGAGCAGGTTTAGGCGGGAAGCAAGATGTCGAGCTGGACGGGGCAGTGGTCGCTTCCGGTGATGTCGGGGTGGATGGCGGCGGCCTGGATGTTTTTGGCGAGCCGGTTGGAGACGATGAAGTAGTCGATGCGCCACCCGACATTGTTGGCCCGCGCGTTGCTGCGAAAGCTCCACCAGGTGTAGGCGTCTTTGGCGTCGGGGTGGAGGGCGCGGAAGGTGTCGGTGAAGCCGGCTGCGAGGAGTTCGGTCATTTTGGCGCGTTCTTCGTCGGTGAAGCCGGCGTTTTTGCGGTTGGTTTTGGGGTTTTTGAGGTCGATTTCTTCGTGGGCGACGTTGAGGTCGCCACAGAGGATGACGGGTTTGGCTTTGTCCAGCCCTTTGAGGTAACGCTGAAATTCGTTTTCCCAGCGCATGCGGTAGTTGAGACGGGCGAGTTCGGGCTGGGAGTTGGGGGTGTAGACGTTGACGAGGTAGTAGGTTGGGTATTCGAGGGTGATGACGCGGCCTTCGGCGTCGTGTTCGGCCATGCCGATGCCGTAGCCGGCGTTAATCGGTTTGGCGCGGGTGAAGATGGCCGTGCCGGAGTAGCCTTTTTTGACGGCGCTGTTCCAGTATTCGTGGTAGCCGGGGAGGTCGATGACGGCTTGTCCTTGCTGCATTTTGGTTTCTTGCAGGCAGACGATGTCGGCGTTTAGTTGGTTGATGGTGTCGATGAAGCCTTTGCCGAGCGCGGCCCGCAGGCCGTTGACGTTCCACGAGATGAGTTTGATGGTTGGAGGCATGTTATTTTTGATCAGTTGGTGGTGGTGTTTTTTGCTTTAGTATGGTGTGTTCGCCGGTTGTTTTTGGATGTGGTTTGCGAGCAGGATAGAGCCGTGTGATTTTGATTTTATCATTTTGTGTGCGGATGCTGTGCGCATCTTATAATGGCGTGGGTGCGCGCGTGCTGGCGCGGTTTTTGTTTTTTCTTTTTCCGGTGTGGCTGCTTTGACGGATTCGACGGATTTTGCTTTGCGGGGCGAGACGGCTTTTTTGGATGGGCCGGGGACGCATGATGCGGCGGTGGCGCGGTTTTTTGATCCGGCAGGCCCGTTTGCGGCGGTGGTCGGCGATTATCGCGTGCGCCCGATGCAGGTGGCGATGTCGCAGGCGATTGCACAGGCGATTGAGCGAAGCGAGACTTTGGTGGTGGAGGCGGGTACCGGCACAGGCAAGACGTTTGCGTATTTGGCCCCGGCGCTTTTGTGGGGCGGCAAGGTGATTATTTCGACCGGCACGAAGCATTTGCAGGATCAGCTTTTTTTGAAGGATGTGCCGGTGGTGCGAAAGGCGCTGCATGCGCCGGTGACGGTGGCGCTTTTGAAGGGGCGGGCGAATTATGTGTGCCGTTTGCATCTGGCGCGCACGCTGGAGCAGGGGCGGCTTTCTTCACGCGCCGATGTGGGTTATTTGCGCGCGATTGCGCGTTTTGCGGAGACGACGAATACGGGGGATAGGGCCGAGCTGGCCGAGGTGCCGGAGAATGCGCTGGTGTGGAATTGGGTGACGTCGACGCGGGATAATTGCCCGGGGTCGGAGTGCGCGCATTTTCAGAGTTGCTTTGTGGTGAAGGCGCGGCAGGCGGCGCAGCAGGCGGATGTGGTGGTGGTGAATCATCATTTGTTTTTCGCGGATGTGGCGTTGAAGGATTCGGGTGTGGCGGAGCTTTTGCCGACGGCGAATACAATTATTTTTGACGAGGCGCATCAGTTGCCGGATACGGCGACGCTTTTTTTCGGGGAGCTGGTGTCGACTTCGCATGTGTTTGATTTGTGCCGCGAGGTATTGGTGGAGGGGCTGGCCCATGCGCGGGATGCGGCTGATTGGGGGAGCCTGGTGTCGGGTGTGGAGAAGGCGGCGCGCGATTTGCGCTTGTGTGTTTCAGCCGATTTTGTGAAGCTGGCTGTGAGTCAGATTGCGGCAGAGAGCCCGCTTTTTGCGCGGCTGGCGGATGTGGCGGCGGGGGTTGGCCGGCTGGCGGCGGCGCTGGATGCGCAGGCGGAACGTTCCGAGATGCTGGCGCTTTGCCATAGCCGGGCTGTGGGGCTGGCAGTGCAGTTTGAGGGGTGGCTGGCGGCGGCGAAGGGCGAGGGTGATCGGGAGCATGTGCTGTGGGTGGAGGTTTTCGGTAATACGCTTCAGTTGCATAAGACGCCGCTGTCAATCGCGCCGATTTTTACGCGTGAGCGGGAGGAGGGGCCGCCGCGCGCCTGGATTTTTACGTCGGCGACGCTGGCGATTAAAGAGAATTTTCATTTTTTTGCTTCACAGCTTGGGTTGGAGTCGGCTTGTGCGCGGAGCTGGCCGAGCCCGTTTGATTTTGCGCAGCAGGGGTTGCTGTATGTGCCGGAGCATTTGCCGCAGCCGAGCGCGCCGGTGTTTTCGGATGCGGTGGCGGATGCGGTTTTGCCTTTGATTTTTGCAGCAGGGGGTAAGACGTTTGTGCTGTGCACGACGCTGAAAGCGGTGGAGCGGGTGGCGGCGCGGCTGAAGGCGGATTTTGCCGAACGCGGTTGGCTTTTTCCGCTTTTTGTGCAGGGGGAGTCGAGCCGGACGGATCTTTTGGAGCGGTTTCGGGCTGCCGGTAACGGCGTGCTGGTGGGGAGCCAGAGCTTTTGGGAAGGGGTGGATGTGCGCGGGGAGGCGCTTTCGCTGGTGGTGGTGGATAAGCTGCCTTTTGCGCCGCCGGATGATCCGGTGCTGGCGGCGCGGATTAGCGCGTTGGAGAGCGAGGGGGGGAATGGTTTTTTGGATTTTCAACTGCCGGAGGCGATTATGAGTTTGAAGCAGGGGTCAGGCAGGTTGATTCGAGATGAGATGGATCGGGGTGTGCTGATGATTTGCGATACGCGGTTGATTACGAAGGGGTATGGACGGCGCATTTGGCAGAGCTTGCCGCCGTTTTCACGTACGCGCAGCCTGGAGGCGGCACAGGCTTTTTTGCGTGACGGCAGGCGTGCGGATGCGGGAGAGACGATTTAGAGGAGGCCAAGATGAGCAGGGAAGTGAAGGGCGTGGGCGGCTGGCTGGCTTTTTTGATGATTTCATTGGCGATTTTGAGCCCGTTGCGTAATTTTTTCGGGTTTTATGTGAATGTGATCGTGATGGAGAAAGTGAAGCATTTGGCCGGTAATCCGCTGTGGACGACGTATAAGGTGATTGTGCTGGTTTTGATGGTTTTGGGATGCACGCTGCTGATTTTGGCGGCTTACCGGCTTTGGCGGGATCGGGTGTGGCGCTCGGTGCGGTTTGCGATTATGGCGATGTGGCTGGCGGGGGTGGGGCTGGATGCGTTGGCGCTGGTTGTGCTTTTTTGTGTGTTTGGCGGCGGTTTTGCGATGGTGGCCTGGCAAAACGGTATTCAGGGCGTGTTGAGCGGCATGGTGTTTCCGGTGATTTGGACGCTGTATTTGCTGCGGTCAAAGCGGGTGAGAAATACGTACCGGAAAGAGAGTGAGATCGAAGAGATGGCGCGCGATTTGGGTGTGAGAACGCCTCGATGATGCCGGCGCTGATGGCATTGTTTTGAGAGCGCGTTGTCGGGTTGGTCATTTGCCGGATTTGATGGTTGAGCGTGAAGGCGATGAGCGCGATTTTTGAACCCGATTGGGATTTTAGACCGGTTTTAGCTTGCAAAGAGCAGATGGATAGAGATGGGATTGGCTTGGTTGGGGAGCGTGGGCATGGCGATGGATAAGGGCGGCATTTGAAAAAGCGGCGGCGGTGTTTGTTTTGCCGGTGCGGGTGAAAAATAGGTGCTGTTTGCCGGTTCAGGTTTGGGCAGGAGTGTTTTGTTGATCGGGAATAAGAGATATTGGAATTGATGAAGCTTTAAGGATGGATCAGGAGTCTTACGGGTTAATCATGACGAGGGGAGGCGATATGTATGAGGCCGTGAGAGAGAGGATTCCGCATTTGAAGGGGATGGGGGGCTGGCTGGCTTTTTTGGTGGTGACGTTGATGGTGTTGTGGCCATTGAGCGGCTTGATTGGGATTTATGAGAGTTTTGCCCAGATTGAGCAGACGGTTGATGTGGCGGGCACGGCGGCCTGGCAGAAGTATAAGGTGGTGAATTGGCTTCTTTTTATTGTGAGTGCCGTGGTTTCATTTTTGGCCGGTTATCGTTTGTATAAGGCGCATGATAAGGAGTCGGTGCATTTTGCTGTTTATGCGATTTGGTTTGCGGGACCGGTTTTGAGTTTGGCCGCGAGTATGACGGGCTTGATTCTTTTGAATGCGCCTTATGTGGAAGGGGGGTTGAGGCAGGGTCTGGCGAATATTGTTTTTTCGGTTGTGGCGGCCGCGCTGGGGACGGTTTATTTGAAGCGTTCGGTACGGGTGAAGAATACGTATAATTTGCCCTGGTATTCCTGATGTTTTTGGCCGGGGGCGCTTGGGCGCTGAAAACAGGGGATAGAACGCAAGGGTGATTTGCGTTTGCGGGGGCGAATGGTGCGTTAAGGATTAGTCGTCGTCGTATTCTTCGTAGTCGTCGCGGGGGATGTAGCCGCGAGAGAAGCCTTCATCATCGAACCGGCTGTTGGCGTCATAGTCTTCATCGTCATCGTAGCCGTTTTCTTCGTTGTAGTCGTCGAGGTCGACGCGGTTTTTGAGGTAGGTGAAGTCGTCTTCGTCTTCGAATATGTCTTCGCCTTCGAGCAGGTAGGCGCGCATGAGGAATTCGAGCGCGTTTTCTTCGTCGTCAAGCCGCCGGTATATTTGGCCGAGACGGTAGACGATGAAGGGGTTGACGTTTTGCGGGCCGGCAGCGGTGTAGGCTTCGTAGAAGTGGTCAAGCCCGTCTTCGTTGCGATCCATGAGAAAACAGGCGTCCCCCATAGCGGCTTTGAGCCAGACGTAGGCTTCCCAGTCTTCGCGGGGTTCCGGCAGAAGGGAGAGCGCCTGGTTGTAGAGGTCGATGGCTTCTTCATAGCGGCCTTGTTCGATGGCTTCTTCACCCTGTTCGCTTAGGGTTTCCATTTGGTCCTGGATGTCTTCAGGCAGCTCTCTGGCGTGTTCCATGCGGTTTCCTTTCCGTGCGTTTTTTTTGGTGCATTTTACGATGGGGTTATTTTGCCGTTTTTTTGGTTAGTCTGCCATATTTTTGTTCGTGTAGAGCGTTTGTTGTCGCTGATTGTTTTGCCGGCACATGCGAAGTGGATGGATTATTGGGATAAGGTGATTGAGAGAGTCGAGGGTGGGCTTGGTTGAGTTTGCCAAATAGATCTGGTGTGTTTATTTGTCATTTTTTTATGGTAGAGATAGCGGTTTTTTTGTTAGGTGGATATTGTGTAAAATGATGAGCTATGTTCAAATAGTGCTAATTCAGAAATGGTCTGCATGGGGGTGTAAAGAAAACGAATTTTATTATAGGAAAAAGAAGCGACAGGAAAAGATGATCCGCTTCTTTTTTTGTATGGGTGTTTTTGGAAAAGATAGAATGAGATTGTTTGTCGATTATTACTTTTCAGAGCATGGATTTACGTTAGAATAAAAAAAAAAAGCAATGAATCGAAAACGGAAAAGGTTGTATTTCCATGACAAAATGATAGGATTAAAAAGTAACTCGCTTTTTATTTGTTTTAGGACTGCAGTATGAAGTAAGGGCAGTCACTTTCAAAAACAGACCATGTTTGGAATAATTTATGACATATGTGTTTCATTTTAGACAAATATGGTCTAAGATTGTAACGGTATGTCCGGTTTTTGGCAGAAATACACGAAAGTGGTGTGATTTGATAAAGGTCGCTTTGCCAATTTTAATTCGTCATGCCGGGAAAGGGATTATTTAGTGATCCGTACTTACGGCAAGGCACCATATCGTGTTGCGGTTATTCATGGTGGACCAGGCGCTATGGGTTCAGTGGTGCCGATGGCGCATGAGCTTTCCAGGATAGCGGGTGTTGTTGAGCCGTTGCAGTCAAAGTTTGATATTGCCGGTTTGATTGCGGAGTTGAGGGATCAGCTGACACGGGTTGGAACCGGGCCGATGACGTTGATCGGACATGCGTGGGGAGCCTGGCTTTCGGGTCTTTATGCTGCCAGTTATCCTGATGATGTCAGGCAAGTGGTGATGGTGGGATGTCCACCGCTGGATGTAGAATATGCGCGCCGTGTTGTGGAACGGCGGCGTTTGAAGATGACGCAGGGTGAGTGGGTGCTTTTTAATGGTCTTTTGAACCGACTGGATAAGCCGAATGAAAACCGGAATTGGCTGATGGAACAGTTGAGAGTTCTCTTAGATAAGACGGATCATTATGATTTGATCCATTCAGGAAAGCATCGATTTGGGAAGATGCCGGTTAATGGCGATATGTTTGTTGCGGTGTGGGCGGAAGCGGAAGTGTTGTGTGAGAGTGGCGAGTTGTTAAGGCGCTTTAAGGAGATACGGTGTCCTTTGTATATGATTCATGGGGATTATGATCCGCGTCCGATGGATGGTGTAACCGTGCCGTTGCAAGCGAATAATGTTCCGTTTAAGCGATACATTTTGCCCAAATGCGGCCATATTCCTTTTAGAGAAAAGCATGCCGCAGGGCCTTTTTATGAGATTTTAGAGGAGATTATCAGAGGAAGAGCCGGGCGCTGACAGGCAAAAAGAGAGCCGGTATGCGTTTGGGCCGCCGATATGGCAGAAGGTGTTTAGGCTTTGATAAGGTTTGAGAGGGGTGTTGGAGATGGTGTTTGAGTCGTTTTAGTGGTGTCCATTCAGGGGGGAAGGTTGAGGGGTCAACCTTCCCGGACGCCCTCTAAGGTGATTTTTTTGATTTTGCGTGCGGCAGGTATTGCCTGTCTGGTTTTGGCGGCAGCATGAGGTAATGGTCTTAACCGGTTTTGTGTTTTTGGAGTTTTGTTTCGCGTTTGGTTGGTAGTGGGATTTCTTTTTGTTTTTTGATGGATGGGATGGGGGTTTGGCTTGTTCTTTTGAGCAGGCGGGCAAGTGAAGATTGCCGGTGTTTTTTGCTGGCGTGATGAGGGGTACGGCGCGTGCTTTGTTGGTGACGGCGGGTGCAAAAGTGGTGGCAGGCGGGTTTTTTTGCTGGAATGCGGTTGCGTTGCGAAAGGCTTGTTTTTGCTGGTAATGGCCGTAGGAAAGCAGATGGTTTGCTGCCGGTGTTGCGTGTGGGGACGCGAAGTTGTGTCAGGCGCGGCGATGCGCGAAAGCGGGTTTTGCCGGTGAATGTGGCCGGTGACAGTACCGGTTTTTGAGTATGCTGATGCAGTCGTTTGGCGCTTTTCGGTTTTGATGAGAGATAAGTTGGGGTATCCTTCAGGGGGGGGAATTGAGTGAGGTCAATTCCCCTGGATACCTTAAAAGCGGTTTTTTCTTTTTCTTTTCTTTTTTTCCGTGTGGGTTTGTGTGGCGCCGGGCTTGATGGATGGCCCGGATGCCGCTTTTGCGCGCCCGGAGGTTGATCGTTATCTGTTTTTTGGTGGCGATATGGAGATATAATGTTGTTTTATTTGATGATTAGCGCCACACAAGGGTAATAGGAGAAGGAGAGATGGCACATCAGGGTAAGCAGGATTTTGCAGCAGGCAAGCCTCAGGGGGATGATTCCGTTTTTGATGTTTGTAGTGAGTTGGCGGAAGGGTTTCCTTGCGGCTGGGATATGCTGGAGAGTAAAAAAGAGTATCAGGACGAGGTGTTGGATGTTTGTAGTGAGTCGGCGGAGGGGTTTCCCTGCGGCTTGTTTTTGCTGGAGGCTGAAAATACCGGTTTGCCGGCGGAGCCTGCGGCCGATAGTGAATCGGTGGCGTGAGCGTGCGGGCTTGATTCCCGTGTTTGGGTGACGCGGGCGGATTGGGTTTTGGGGCGCGCCTGGGGTTTGTTTTTAGTGGCAGGTGTCCGGTTTTTCTTTTGCCGACAACAGCGCGGTTTGCTGGCGGATTTTGAGGTTGTATAGCGATGGCGAGTCGGGGACGCGGATGTGGTTGGCGTTGAGGTGTTCGATTAGCCGTTGCATGCTGCTGATGATATTGGCATGAAGCGGGAGGTTTTCTTCGAGGAATGAACGGATGAGGTGGCCTGCCATGAGGCGGCTGCGTTCGTAGACGGGATCGTGTTTGGGCATGAAGGCGAGGACGAATCCGGTGAGAGCGGCGAGAGGATGATAGCCGGCTGGTGAGGCCGGCTTTGTTTTTTTCCACCACGGGGCGGATGACCGGTTTGAGTCGGCGGCATAGGTGGTTTTGTAGTGGCCGGCGCTAAGTGGCGGATAGGTTTTGAGATAGTCCGTGATGCCGATGAGGACGGGGTGAGTGGCGAGTTGGTGTTGGCGGTTTTTGATGCCGGATTGGAGGATGATTTCGGTTGCGGCGTGGGTTTTGAGTGGTGTGGAGGGGGTTTTGACGCCTTTTTGGAAATTGCCGAATCCGCCATCGGCGTTTTGGCTGGCGGCAAGCGCGTTAAGAACAGCGCAGGCAGTGGCCTTGTCGAGCGGTGTTTCTCCGGATTCGAGGTGGTTGGGCGTGTCAGGGATAGGCAAGTGGCCGGGCGGTTGGGTTTTGTGATGCGGGGTTGGTAAGTTCATGACGAGTTGGGCGGGTGAAGTGAGTGGGTGTGTAAAGTAGGACAACCCGGTTTTTTGAGAGTTCGCCGGTTTTTCCCGGATGTTGTTGCATCACAAGGTTGGCGTGCGGCGAAGTGAGGTGAGAGGCGAGAAGGTGTAGAAGGGGGTTGTGTTTTGCCGCGCGGGGCCGGATGAGGCGGGGTTGTGGCGGTTTTACGGGTGTTGGTTTGTGCGGAAGGGTTCCTTGCTTTGTTGGAGCAGGGAACCCTTTTGTTTTGTTGCGTGGCCGGTTATTTCCCGCGTGTGGGGACGTCCCGTCGCGGCTGGCCGATGTAGAGCTGGCGGGGACGGCTGATGCGCTGTTCGGGGTCGGAGATCATTTCCTTCCATTGGGCGATCCAGCCGACAGTGCGGGCCAGCGCGAAGATCCCGGTGAAGAAGTTGGATGGGATGCCAAGGGCGGATTGCACGATGCCGGAGTAAAAATCGACGTTCGGGTAGAGTTTGCGGGAGATGAAGTAGTCGTCTTCGAGGGCGACACGTTCGATTTCGAGGGCGACTTTGAAGAGCGGATCGTTGTTTAGGCCGAGTTCGTTTAGGACTTCATGGCAGGTTTCGCGCATGAGTGTGGCTCTGGGGTCGATGTTTTTGTAGACGCGGTGGCCGAATCCCATGAGGCGCGATTGGTTGGCGGGGTCTTTGACGTTTTTGACAAATTCGCCGACTTTGCTGACCGATCCGATTTGACGGATCATGGAGAGGGCGGCTTCGTTGGCGCCGCCGTGTGCGGGCCCCCAGAGGCAGGCGATGCCGGCTGAGATGCAGGCGAAGGGGTTGGCGCCGCTGGAGCCTGCGAGCCGCACTGTGGTGGTGGAGGCGTTTTGCTCATGATCGGCATGCAGGATGAGGATGCGGTCGAGCGCGCGGACGAGCACGTCGTTGATGGGGTAGTCATCAGCCGGGGTTGCAAACATCATGCGCATGAAGTTGCTGGTGTAGTAGAGGTCTTTGCGCGGGTAGATGAAGGGTTGGCCGATGGAGTATTTGTAGGACATGGCGACAAGCGTCGGCATGCGGGCTAAGAGGCGCAGTGCGACGAGGTCGCGGTGATCCGGGTCGTTGATGTCGAGCGAGTCATGGTAGAAAGAGGAGAGCGCGCCGACAGTGGCGACGAGAACAGACATGGGGTGGGCGTCACGCCGGAATCCGCGAAAGAAGAATTGCATTTGCTCATGGACCAGGGCGTTTTCCGCGATGCTTTTTTCAAATTCGGCTTTTTCCTGCGCGGTGGGCAATTCGCCTCTTAAGAGGAGGTAGCAGGTGTCCATGTAGTCACAGGAGACGGCGAGTTGCTCAATGGGGTAGCCGCGATAGAGGAGTTCGCCTTTTTCACCGTCGATGTAGGAGATGGCCGACCAGCAGGAGGCCGTTGACATGAAGCCGGGGTCGTAGGATAGTTTGCCCGATTGATTGTAGAGGGTGCGCATGTCGATTACATCCGGCCCAATCGTGCCCTGGTAGACAGGGATGTCTACGGCGGGCGTGTTGTCACTGAAGTCCAGTGTTGCTTTTGAAGTTGTTTCGTTCATTGGTCTTCCGCTTGGAGTGGGTTGGGTAAATAGGGAATTATAAGGTTTTCCTGGGAATTTGCATTTTTTTGTTTGCGGTTGGGGGTGGATTTTGATGCCGGGACGGGGTGTCAGTGTGATGGGCTGCTTATTGAATCCGTTGGGCGAGATGCTTGGCATCATGTAAAAACTGAAGTAGTTTGAATCTAATCTGACAGTGTCTGAGAAATCAAATGCCGATTACTACACCTCTTTAGCTCGCAGATTCCTTCACGATAAAAACCACTGCATCGCCGCCAGGCGCTTCTGCGCAAGCGTGATGCCTTTACTTGCTGCCTTCGTGTAATTTTTGGTCGTTCCGTCTCCACGTTCAGACATCTTGCTGGTTTGGGCGGCTTTTTCGATTAAAGGGAAGGCTTCCTTGTACTGCTGTTTTTCGTAAAAAGCCATGCCCTCTTCAAGATTGCCGGCAATGGCAAAGTTGGAAATAAACAGAACAAGAATAAGGACAGGAAACAATCTCAAAAAAGATATGGCTTTCATAAACACTCCATCAGGTCTGATGGGCGTATCCTGGGAGATAAATGCCATTTGTACGATCCGATTTCGACTACTTCACTAAATACTAGCTGCTGCATCTATATCAACTGCTGCATCTGTGCCAGTCTTTTCCTGGCGGGTTTAAATCCGCCGTCAATCGCTTTCTGATATAGCGCCATCGCTTTTTTCCGGTCAACCGTAACGCCGCCCAGCCCGAGTTCATATATGCCGCCAAGCAGATAGGTCGCATTTGCCATGCCGTTTTCCGATGCCTTGTTCAGCCAGTAAAGGGCTTTTTCTGAATCGACTTTCTGGCCGGCATAACCATAGATATAGATCATGCCCATGCCAAGCGCCGCCGGTTTGATGTTGCCGTTTTCAGCAGCGAGGGAGCACCATTTGTAAGCCTCGTCCCAGTCCTGCGGGATGCCGTCTTTATCGGCATAATATATGTGGCAGAGATTGGCCTGTGATCCCATGTCTCCTTTTTCTGCCGCTTTTCTATACCAGTAAACCGCTTTTTTTTTGTTCTGAGTGGCAGCGATTCCCATTGAATACATATATCCAAGAGCATGCATGGATGGCGGATATTCCTGTTCGGCGGATTTGGCATACCAGAGTATGGCTTGGGTTTCGTCTTTTTTAACACCGGTTCCGGTTCTATAAGCGTAACCCACTTTATGTTGGGCTTCCATATGCCCCTGTTCGGCTGCTTTTTTGTACCATTCAAATGCTTTTTTATCGTCTTGCGAAACACCCAATCCTTCTTCATACATTATTGCCAGATTGAATTGGGCAATTGGTTGGCCCTGCTTGGCTGATTTAACATACCAGTCGTAAGCTGTTTTCAAATTCTTTTTGACGCCTTCCCCTCTTTTATAGAGATTGGCCAGATTATTCTGTGCCTTTGGATTTTCCTGCTTGGCGCTTTTGGTATACCATTCAGCCGCTTTTTTGTAATCCTGGGCAACGCCTTCTGCGCGATCATACAGCCGCCCCAACTGGAATTGCGCTTCGGCATTGCCGGTTCTGGCGGCTTTTTCGATTAAGGGGAAGGCTTCCTTGTACTGCTGTTTTTCATAGCGTGCCATGCCCTCTTCAAGGTCGCCGGCAGTGGCAAAAATGGAAATAAAAAGAAAGGTAAAAAGGACAGGAAACAATCTCAAAAAAGAAGGAGTAGCTTTCATATGTGCTCCATATCAGATCCGGTTACTGTATCTTACCTGAGAAAGAAAAAAGCGCCCACTAAAAGTGGGCGCTCAAAACAAGGAAAAATCATATCAAGAAAGTTCGATTTACTAATAACTTTAATATTTTAAATCCCTCTTTCCACTGGCTTCGTCACATCTTTAATAATATCCTCATGCGGCGCATACACAATCTCTTTCGCCATATTACCGCATTCGTGCATAACGAAACGCTGGACGTATTCCAATATCTGCCCTTCCGCACCGGTCGTCGTCGCTTGACGGAAGAAATGCGATCCGGTCGCAGTCGCCACACTCAGCATCGCGCTTTGCAGACCGCCTTTTCTGGCTTCGCCTTCGATAAAATATTGGCGGGCTTTCTCCGGATTTGCCTGCGCAAAAGGGCTGTTTTCCACATATTTCCGGAATGCCGGATTGTTGTCCACCATATGCGGATGGCGTTGCAGCTTGATGAGGGTATCCCCGCCAGCGCGTGAGTAAGCATTTTTAGCAATCCAGGTGAGTTGTGTCAGGAGTTTGCCTCCGGCTTGCAGTTGCGCCATGTTTGCGCCCTTTGTCGGCAGATAAAGGCTTGCCACGCTGGGGAGAAATTTCTCAAAAAAATCGCCCGCCAGCTTGTCAGGGCGCGTTAATGCCGATTCAACCGGATTTAACGTGAAATACTTCAGGCTGTTGTAGTCGTTTGTCCGCATGCCGCGCATGGCACCGGCGCCTTCGTTTAGTATGCCATAGGCGGCATCCCCCATTTTCCTGCCATAGTTAGCCATCCTCTCGACTTCTTCTGCCCATCTTGCCGAATCATTGCCGTTGGCAAGGTACATCTGCTGGTAATGGAACATCGCAATTTCAGGCGGCGGCAATGAAGACAAGGCCAGCGCCATTGTCTGCACGGCTTCCTGCCCCACATTCAGGCTGCCGATATTCGCGCTCGCCATGAAGTTCCTGACCGCCTTTCCGTATCCGGTATTGTCCAGTGATGCCATCGCACGGCTGGTTTTTTCCATGTGGCTGTAATTTAACGCAGTCCCCTTTATCATATGGTCGCGTACCTGTTCTTTGAGGTCATTCATGGAAAAGCTTGCGCTTGAAAACCCCGTATTGCCGATGCTGTCATAGCCATATGAATGATTAACGATATCCAGGATGGGATAAGCCTGCTTCTTTGCCATTTCGGGGTCATAGGTCACTTCCTCCCGACGATTCAGGGCGGTTGATACCCGGTCGCGTGCAAGACGTTTTTCGTATTCGCTGTACTGGTTGATAGGCGTGGGATCGAATTGGGCATGCCGCCATTCGCTCATGGCGTTGGCATGGTCAAGATTTCGGGTCAAATGACTAAACGTATCGGCCATCTCCTGCCGGTTCTTCAAAGAACGAACCTTGGCCAAAAAATGAGCAGGTTCAGCCACTTTTGAGGCATGCTCGTAGTCTGTCGCGTAATTCCGGTTGAGGGTATCGGCCATCCTTTCCATCTGGGCAGGACCGGAAAGGGTATTCAAAAAACCGCCCACCTTGTCCAAGAAGGCGTTATCATTTTCTGCTGCCGGACTGACAGCGGGATCAGGCAAAGCCGGTGCCTTGAATGCCTGTGTTCTGACAGGCGCAACAGGGACAATGGGTTGGGGTTGGAATAAGGGCTTGACCGGCTCCAGTGAAGGCGGTTTTTGTGCCTGAGCGCTCGCAGATGGTGGCTGCATACCCGTTACATTCTCTTTTATCCGGAAAGCCTGATGACCGGTAGCCATATCAGGCAAAGCGCCGCCATGTCCACCTGCCGTCGCCTCTGTTGTCTCTCCCGGATTTTTGACGTAGTTACCCAGGGAGAAATCGAAGGCGGGATCTTTCGCTTTCTCCGTCCCGGATGGATCATCCTCAATCCGGAAATCATCATCATAAATACTCATGACGCCTTCCTTTCGGAAGGATTATTGAAAATACACATGCGATCCTCTGTACAAAAGTAGTGAACGGAGAAAGTGGAAGACAACTGCTTCACCCATCCTGGGCAGAAACGATAAATGGGTAGACCGTTTAAGGTCTGTATTTGCTATTTTACAGGAAAAAAATGCGCTGTCATCCCCTTGAGATGAATTTTATTTTTTAAATCAAGGTATTACGAAACGATTCGTATAACGAATCGTTCTACGGTTCATGCTGATTTCATTGGGCAGAAAAATGTCATTTTTCCATATGGGAAAAGGGTTTTCGGCTGATTGGCTTGTCTGGTGAAGGAGGATATTTTTTCAATCCATATTTACATAGAAAAAATTAAATTTTTTTGTTTTCTGTTTCTTTTTTGCAACAAAAAGAGGGGGAACCGTGGATTTTTGTATCTGAGCGTCCAAAATCAGAATGCGGAAAAGCGCGCTGGCGCCTTAAATGAAAACGGCCCGGAACCGGACTGCCTATATGAGAATTTTGCTATAGCCGAGTATAACCCATTTTGGGTTAATAGCGCATCCCTGTTTTTTGCATAGGGTGATGTGCCGGTTTTAGGCGTAAGGGTCAGCGATGCGAAAGCGGGAGAGAATGGCGGTTTCGAGTGTTTCCATTTTTCCGGCTTCGGTTTCGGTTTCGTGGTCATGGCCTTGCGCGTGCAGGACGCCGTGAATGATGAGGTGAGCGAGGTGGGCGGCGGGCGTTTTTCCTTGCGCTTTGGCTTCGGCGAGAATGACGTCGGTACAGAGGATGATGTCGGCTTGCACGGGAGAGCCGCTGTCCTGCCTGTTTGGGCTGGTTTGGGGCGGCAGGGCGTCATAGCGAAAGGTGAGGACATTGGTTGCTTTGTTTTTTTGCCGGAATGCGTGGTTGAGGGAGCGGCCTTCGGCGGCGTCGACAAAACGGATGGTGAGGTTGGCCGGATGCGTGAGCGCGGCCTTGACCCAGCGGCGGATTTGCCGGCGCGATGCGGTTTCCTTTAGGCGAAGGTCGGCATATTGGATGGCCAGGGAGAGAAGGGGCGCTTTTTTCATTTCGGAACGGATTTTTTGGGTGCGGTTTTTTCTTCGGCGATGGCCGGTTTTTCGGCTGTATCGACAGGGGCGGACGTGTTTTCCCGGAGGGTGCTGCCTTTTTTCCAGGCTTCCATTTTTTCGTAGGCTTCGACAATCCTGGCGACAAGCGGGTGGCGGACGATGTCGATGCTGGTAAAGCGGATGAAGCCGATGCCGCGCACGTCTTTTAGGATGTGGATGGCTTCGACGAGGCCGCTTTTTTGGTGGGCCGGCAGATCAATTTGCGTGATGTCGCCGGTGACGACGGCTTTGCTGCCGAAACCGATGCGCGTCAGGAACATTTTCATTTGTTCCGGGGTGGTGTTTTGCGCTTCGTCGAGGATGACAAAGGCGTTGTTTAGGGTGCGGCCGCGCATGTAGGCGAGCGGGGCGATTTCGATGACTTGTTTTTCAAAGAAACGCTGCGTGCGTTCAAAGCCCAGTAGGTCATAGAGGGCGTCATAGAGCGGGCGCAGGTAAGGGTCTACCTTTTGCGCCAAATCGCCCGGGAGGAAGCCAAGCCGCTCGCCTGCTTCGACAGCCGGGCGGGTGAGGATGACGCGCTGCACGGCTTCCCGTTCGAGCGCGTCAACCGCGCAGGCGACGGCGAGATAGGTTTTGCCGGTGCCGGCCGGGCCGATGCCGAAGGTGATGTCGTGTTCGAGGATGGCTTTGAGGTAGTCAACCTGCATGGGCGTGCGGCCGCGCAGGTCGGTGCGGCGGGTTTTGAGCGTGGGGCTGGAGACTTCGGCTTCGGCGAGGATGCCGGCAGGCATGCCGTGCGCGAGGTTGGCGTCAATGGCTCTTTGTTCTACGAGGGCGAGCTGGATGTCGTCAATGGAGATGGGCGCGGCGGCGGCTGCATAGAATTGTTCGAGCAGGTGCAGTGCTTTGAGGGCTTGTTTGCCGGTGAGGATGAATTTACCGCCCCGGCGTGTGATTTCAATGTCGAGCGCGGATTCGATCTGGCGGATGTTGTCGTCCATCGGGCCGCAGAGGTTGGCCAGCCGCGTGTTGTCTTGTGGTTCGGGAGAGAAGTAAAAGATGTCGGATTCTTTTTTTGCGTGTCCGGTCTTTTTGGAGGGAGGCGCTTTTTTTGTTTTGGTCACGATGTGCTCCAAAGCATAGTGGTTGAGATCGGGTGTGAGTTGATGTGCCCAGGGTCAGCCCTTATTAAATTGTCTGCTGCAAAGCGGTTTTATCCTGTCTGCTACGCGTTGCCGGTTCAAAATAGAACGCGCCGTATGTTCAATACGCCATCACCCCATTTTGGCCCTGCGCCTTGGCAGGCAGAATAAATCAACTTTTCGCGACGATAATTTAATGAGGGCTGGCCCTAGTTTATATGGATGCGCGTTATTTTGATAGCGTGTTTTGTCAGGAAGTGTGGTTTTTTTCCTGCGGTGTTTTTTGTAGCCGGCATGGTGTTTGGCTTGCTGGTTGTTTAGGATGCCGCCTCGGCTGCCGGGATGCCGCGCAGGGCGTAGTTGGTTGCTTCGCGGATGTGGATGTCGGAAAAGGTTCCGATGGCGGGCGGGGTGTCGCCGGCTGTTGCGATGTGGACGACCCGGTTGTTGTCGGTGCGGCCCTGGAGCTGTTCCGGATTTTTTTGTGAGCGGCCTTCGATTAGGACGCGCTCGGTTGTGCCGATCATGGCGTTGTTGTGGCGGCGGGTGAGTGCATCGATGGCGGTTTGGAGCGTTTGCAGCCGGGCTTTTCTGGTGTGAAGCGGGATGTCCATCGGGAGTGCAGCGGCGGGGGTGCCGGGACGCGGGCTGTAGAGGAAGCTGAAGCTGTTGTCAAAGCCGATTTCGTCAATGAAACGCATCATGGCGTCAAAGTCGGCGTCGGTTTCGCCGGGAAAGCCGACGATGAAGTCGCTTGAGACGAGTAGGCCGGGCCGGATGGCTTTGAGGCGGCGGATGATGGATTTGTATTCGAGGGTGGTGTAGCCGCGTTTCATGGCGGCGAGGATGCGGTCTGAGCCGTGCTGGGCGGGGAGATAGAGGTGGCTGACGAGTTTGGGCACACGTTCGTAGGTGTCGATGAGCCGTTGCGTGAATTCGCGGGGGTGGCTGGTGACGTAGCGGATGCGTTCGATGCCGGGGATGTCGGCGATGATTTCGATGAGCAGGGCAAAGTCGGCGGTTTCGTTTTTTCCCATTTTGCCGCGATAGGCGTTGACGTTTTGGCCGAGGAGCATGATTTCTTTGACGCCCTGGTCGGCGAGTCCGGCGATTTCAACGAGGATGTCTTCTAACGGGCGCGAGATTTCCTGGCCGCGCGTGTACGGCACGATGCAGTAGCTACAGAATTTGCTGCATCCTTCCATGATGGTGACGGAGGCGGTCGGCCCTTCGGTTTTGGCCGGCGGGAGGTGGTCGAATTTTTCGATCGCGGGGAAGCGGGTGTCGATTTGCGCTTGGCCGGTTTGCTGATAGGCGTGGATCATGGCGGGCAGCCGGTGGAGCGTTTGCGGGCCGAATACGAGATTGACGTAGGGGGCGCGGCGGATGATGGCTTCGCTTTCCTGCGAGGCGACGCAGCCAGAGACGCCGATGATGAGGCCGGGTTTGGCGTTTTTTAGTTTCCGGATGCGGCCAAGGTCGGAGAAGACTTTTTCCTGGGCTTTTTCACGAACCGAACAGGTGTTTAAGAGGATGAGGTCGGCGTCTTCAGGGGTGTCCGTTCGGGTGTAACCGCCCTGGGCTTCGAGGAGGTCGAGCGTCCTGGCGGAGTCGTATTCGTTCATTTGGCAGCCGAAGGTGCGGATGTGGACTTTTTTTTGCATGGTTGGGTTGCAGGCGCGTTTTTTGCGCGATGAGTCGGTGAAAGGGTTAAGTGTATGCTGATTTTGACGGGGAGGCAAAATTTCCTTGCTGGTGTGACAAAGTGCAATAAAATGAATATAAATGCAATGAAATTAGTACCAAAGTACGATATGAATTGGAGCGTGAAGCGAGTAAGATGGAGATAGTGAAAAATTCCATGCGTGTTTTGGATAATTAAAAAGAGCGAGAGATGACAAAATCAGGCGAGCATACCGGTAAAGTGGCTGAAACAGGGAGAGAGGTTGACGGCGAGGGCAACGATATTATTGGTCGTGGCGCTGAAGTTGATCTTTTTGCGGGCCATGTTGATGGCGCGGTTGCGGGTTTTTATGCCGACAGCCAGTTGGACGGCAAGGCGGATGTTTTGAGTGTGGATTTATTGCTGACCGGCTTTGATGGCGATGCCCGGACGGTGCAGGGTTTGCTGGACGGCGGTTATCTTTGCTGTAACGTGGTGGAGAGTGGGCAGAGCAGCCAGGTGACGGTGGTTGTGGGTATTGACCGTGAGAGCGCCGGCGGCAGCGATTTTAGCCAGCAGACTTTGGCGACGATTAAGATGGATGGCATGGCTTTTGCTTTGGGCAGCTCGTCGGCTGAACAGGTGCAGGAGTTGATGAGCCAGTTGATTGCTAACGACCAGATTAAGTTTTGATAGAGAGGCTTTGGGGGAGATCCCAAAGCGTATTGAGGTTCCGAATGGGTGTTCGGAGCCTTTTTTTTTGGGTTGGTTTTGGCGGTGAGCCGGATGGTTTGAGGGTTGCCGGTTGAAAGCACAGGGAGAGCCTGTGCTTTTTTTAGGGCGGCGGCGGGGTTAGGAGACGTTGTATTGTTTTTCGGCGTTGTTGCCTGAGAGGGCGTTGACGACGGCGGCGGCAAAGCGGGGGAGGTCGTGCGGCCCCCGGCTGGAGATGAGGTTGCCGTCGATGACGACGGGGTTGTCTTCCCATTGGCAGCCGGCGTTGAGCATGTCGTCTTTGATGGAGAGGGTGGATGTGGCTTTTTTGCCTTTGAGGATGCCGGCAGAGATGGGAACCCAACCGGCGTGGCAGATGAAGGCGATGGTTTTTTGTTGCTGGTGGAGGGCTTGGACGAGTTTGAGGCAGTCTTTGTTTTTGCGCATGAGGTCAGGTCCGTAGCCGCCGGCGATGACGATGCCGTCGAGCCGGTTGGGGTCGAGTTCGGAAAAAGCGGCTTCTGTCCATGCTTTGAGGCCGTGCTCGCCGGTGTGTTCTTTGGCCATGTTGCCTGCGACAATGACAGCAGCGCCGGCTTCTTGCAGGCGGTAGTAGGGGTAGATGAATTCGTGTTCATTGAAACGTTGTTCAATGAAGAGAGCGATTTTTTTTCCGGTGAGCTGTGCCATGTTTTTTCCTGGTTGGTGGGTGGTGGTTTATGTTACCGGGCGGGTTTGGGGGCGTGTTGCATTGGGTCAAAGGGGAGAGGGTTTGCGGGGCGCGGGTGGCGGTGGTTTTTTTGTTTGGGGTGTTTTATTGGGTGGTGGCGGTTGCGATGGCGTGGGCGTGTTTTTGGTTTTTTTCGGTTTTGAGTCCCCAATAGGTGGGGGTGAGCATGAGGCCGGTTTCGGTTTTTTGGCTGCATTGGATGATGCAGGAGAGCGTGGGGATGAGCCAGGTGACCGGTTGTTGAGTGAGGAAGGCAGGCGAGGAGAAGGGGTTATCGCGCGCTTTGGATTGGCTGGCGATGATGAGGGCGTCGAGCGGGTGCTGGCCGAAGGGGACATGGCCGGTGTACCGGATGTCGCCGTTTGGGGTTTCAGAGCCGAGGATGAGCCGGTTGATTTGCGCGCCGGTTTTTTGGTATCCGCAGATGAGGTGTTCTTCGAGCGTGTGCGGATGGATGTGGCGCCAGTCGGTGCGGTTGAGGCCGGGTTTTTGGCTGTCGTCTTTTGGGTGTTGTTGTGGGGCGTCCTGTTGGGTGAGGGAGGGGAGACGCGGGTTGGAGGGCGGATGGATGTGGGGCGCGCGGATGGGAAACGGGTCGCGCTGGTGGCCGGGTTTGGGGTCACGCGGTTTTTTGGGGTTGGGGTTTGGTTTGGGGTGAGGGTGGTCGCGCAGGTTGAGGATTTCGTCTGGGAGGCCGTATGGGGAGACGAGGCTGTGGAGGGTGGGGTGATGGTTTGATAGAGAGGGGATGTGGCAGTGTTTCATGAGAGCTCCGGCTGGGCAGGGTTGTGTGGTGATGGGTTAGTCCAGGTTGAGCGGAGAAGATTCCGGCGTTGTGATGGGTTTTTGTGATGGATCAAGTGTGTGAGGCCGTGTTTGGGGGTGATTTTGCCTGGCCGGTTTGCGGATGGGTTGGCGTTTTGTCATAAAACAGTCATTTTTGTCATAAAGTTGTCATATTCGCCGGTTACATTGGGTTGGAGGTTAACCGTAACTGTTAATGGAGTTGATAATGAGAGTAATGGCTAAATTGGGTGTTTTTGTGGCTTCGGCGACGTTGTGTGCAGGGGTTCTGGCTGCTGATATAACGGGTGCAGGCGCGTCTTTTCCGTATCCGGTTTATACGAAGTGGGCGGAAGGGTATGCGAAGGTGTCCGGCAGCAGGCTGAATTACCAGTCGATTGGTTCCGGCGGCGGGATTAAGCAGATTAAGGCGAAGACGGTGGATTTCGGCGCGTCCGATAAACCGCTGGATGCGGCTGAGCTGGAGGCTTCCGGTCTGGTGCAGTTTCCGGTGATTTTGGGCGGCGTGGTGCCGGTTGTGAATTTGGATGGCGTTAAGCCGGGCCAGTTGAAGCTTTCAGGGCCGGTGCTGGCGGATATTTATTTGGGAAGAATTACAAAGTGGGATGCGCCTGAGATTAAGGAGTTGAATCCGGGGCTGGCTTTGCCGGGCAAGGAGATTACAGTGGTGCACCGCGCAGATAGTTCGGGCACGTCTTTTTTGTGGACTGATTTTCTTTCAAAGACCAGCGCCGATTTTAAAGAGAAAGTGGGCGCGGGCACGTCTGTGAAGTGGCCGGTAGGCACAGGCGGCAAGGGTAATGAGGGTGTGGCTGCAACAGTGGCGCAGATTAAGGGTTCGATCGGGTACGTGGAGTATGCGTATGCGAAGCGTAATAAGATTTCATATGCCCAGTTGAAGAATAGGGATGGCAAGTTTGTGCAGCCGGATGAGGCTTCCTTTAAGGCAGCCGCAGCGGGCGCGGATTGGAGTAAGGCACCGGGTTTTGGCGTGATTTTGACGAATGGTTCAGGCTGGCCGATTACCGGCGCGTCTTTTGTTTTGATGCAGAAGGTGCAGGCTGATCCGGAGAAAGGCAAGGAAGTGCTGAAGTTTTTTGACTGGTCATTTAAGAATGGCGGCAAGATGGCTGCCGAGCTGGATTATGTGATGATGCCGCCGGAAGTGTTAAATCAGGTGCGTCAGGTTTGGAAGGCTTCGATTAAGGATGCTTCAGGTAAGGCCGTTTGGCAGTGATGCCCGGATGGTTCATTGATGTCATTGCTGGATGATGCCGCCCGTTTTGAGGGAGGATTCCCTCAAAACGGGCGGCGTTTTTGTTGATGGTTTGCCGGTTTGGCCGGTGTGAGGGAAGCGTGTGCGATATGAGTGTGCCGGAACTGGTTGTTGATGAGGGGCCTTGCAGCAGGGCGGCGCGTGATGAAGGCCGCTTGCAGAGCGGAATGGCGTCGAATGGTTATTTTTGGCAGGATCAGGTGTTTCATGGCGTGACGCTGTTTTTTGCTTTTTTTGTGGTACTGGTTTTGGGCGGGATTTTGGTTTCGCTTTTGGTGGAGTCTTTGCCGGCGATAAGAGAGTTTGGCCTTCGTTTCGCGGTTGTGGAGGAGTGGGACCCGGTTAATGAGCAGTTTGGGGCGTTGATCGCGATTTCCGGAACATTGGTCACTTCGGCGATTGCGCTTTTGATTGCGGTGCCGCTGAGTTTTGGGATTGCTTTGTTTTTGACGGAGTTGTGCCCGATTTGGCTGAGACGCCCGCTGGGTACGGCGGTGGAGCTTTTGGCAGGCGTGCCGAGTATTATTTATGGCATGTGGGGGCTTTTTGTGCTGGTGCCGCTTTTTGCGGAGTTTGTGCAGCCGGGGTTGTCTTTTGCTTTGGGCTGGATGCCGTTGATCGGGCCGCTTTTTTCCGGCCCGAAGATGGGGATCGGGATTTTGACGGCGGGTGTGGTTTTGGCGGTGATGATTATTCCGTTTATTGCTTCGGTGATGCGGGATGTGTTTGAGACCGTACCGGCGATTTTGAAGGAGTCGGCTTATGCGCTGGGCTGCACGCGCTGGGAGGTGATGCGCAAAATTGTGCTGCATTATACGCGTAATGGCGTTGTCGGCGGCGTGATGCTGGGTTTGGGCCGCGCGCTGGGTGAGACGATGGCGGTGACGTTTGTGATTGGTAATGCGCATAAGCTGTCGCTTTCGCTTTTTGCGCCCGGCAATAGTATTGCTTCGACGCTGGCGAATGAGTTTGCGGAGGCCGCTCAGGGATTGCATGTGTCGAGCTTGTATTATTTGGGGCTGATTTTGTTTGTGATTACGTTTGTGGTGCTGTCGGCGGCGAAGCTGATGCTGATGAGAATGTCGAGGCAGGAGGGCTTGAGATGAGGCGGCAGACTTCCGGGCGTATTTATTTGTGGCGCCGCATCCGGCACGGCATGGGGATGACGATGTCGGTGATGGCGATGGGGATTGGCCTTTTCTTTTTGTTTTGGATTTTGTCGACGCTGCTGGTGAATGGCGTGGGAGCGCTTGGCTGGGATTTGCTGACACAGTCGACGCCTGCGCCGGGGAGTGACGGCGGCGGGTTGTTGAATGCGATATTGGGCAGCGTGATGATGGTGGGGGTTTCAACGGCGATTGTGACGCCGGTGGGGATTTTTGCCGGGATTTATTTGGCTGAGTATGGAGAGCGGAGCACTTTGGCGAAGTTGATCCGGTTTTTGGTGGATGTGATGCTGTCGGCGCCGTCGATTGTGATCGGGCTTTTTATTTATGCGGTTTATGTGGTGCATATGCGGCATTTTTCAGGTTGGGCAGGGAGTTTTGCTTTGTCGCTGATCGCGTTGCCGGTGGTGGTGCGGACGACCGATAATTTTTTGTATTTGGTGCCGGTGAATTTGAGGGAGGCGGCTTTTGCGCTGGGCGCGCCGCAGTGGAAGGTGGCGCTGATGATCCGGTTAAAGGCGGTGAGAGCCGGTGTGTTGAACGGGGTTTTGCTGGCGGTGGCGCGGATTTCGGGCGAGACGGCGCCGCTTCTTTTTACCGCGTTGAATAATCAGTTTTTTTCGGTGGATTTGAATCAGCCGATGGCGAATTTGCCGGTGGTGATTTATCAGTTTGCGATGAGTCCGTATGAGAATTGGCGGGCGCTGGCCTGGGGCGGGGCGCTTTTAGTGACGCTGGGCGTTTTGGGCTTGAATGTGATTTCAAGGCTGGTGTTTGCAGTGAGAAAGCCGGAGTAGGCATGGAGAGGTTGATGAGAGAAGCAGGTATGGATCAGGGGTGCGTGACGATTTCGGATTTGAATTTTTTTTACGGGGATTTTCATGCCTTGAGAGAGATTGATCTGGTTATTCCGGAGAAGAAGGTGACGGCTTTTATCGGGCCTTCGGGTTGCGGCAAGTCGACGCTTTTGCGCACGATGAACCGGATGTATGATTTGTATCCGAATCAGCGCGCTGAAGGGGTGATTTCGTTTGAGGGGAGAAATATTTTGGATGCGAGTGTGGATGTGAATTTGCTGCGCTCGCGTATCGGGATGGTTTTCCAAAAGCCGACGCCTTTTCCGATGACGATTTATGAGAATATTGCTTTTGGCGTGCGCTTGTATGAGTCGCTGTCCAAGACCTTGATGGATGAGCGGGTTGAGTGGGCGTTGAAGAAAGCGGCTTTGTGGGATGAGGTGAAGGATAAGTTAAATAAGAGCGGGTTGTCGTTGTCAGGCGGACAGCAGCAGCGGTTGTGCATTGCGCGCTGTGTGGCGGTGAAGCCGGAGGTGCTGCTGTTGGATGAGCCGACTTCGGCGCTGGACCCGATTTCGACCGCGAAGGTGGAAGAGCTGGTGGATGAGCTTAAGAACGATTATACGATTGTGATTGTGACGCATAATATGCAGCAGGCGGCGCGGTGTTCGGATTTTACGGCGTATATGTATTTGGGCGAGTTGGTGGAGTTTAATGATACGGCGACGATTTTTATGAATCCGATGAAGAAGGGGACGCAGGATTATGTTACGGGCCGGTTTGGTTGATGGAGAGAAGGGATGACGGGTTTGAGTTTACCGAGGCAGTATAGCCAGGATTTGGAGGCGATCCGCGCGAAGGTGCTTGAGATGGGCGGGTTGGTCGAGGATCAGTTTAGACAGGCGATCCATGCGTTGCAGGAGGGGGATTCCGCTTTGGCGGAGAAGGTGGTTGCAGCAGATGAGCAGGTGAACCAGTTGCAGGTTTCGCTGGATAGGGCTTGCGTGGAGTTGCTGGTGCGCCGCCAGCCGGCAGCGAGGGATTTGCGCACGATTGTGGCGACGATGCGGGTGCTGACCGATATTGAGCGGATCGGCGATGAGGTGACGAAGGTGGCACGGGCGGCGGCGAATTTGCAGACGCGCAATTTGTTGCTGTTGGATCCTTACCGGCCGGTGCGGGCGATTGCGGAGGCGGCGCAGATGATGCTGCGCCAGGCTTTGGATGCGTATGCGACGATGGATAAGGAATTGGCGGTGCAGATGATGGCTTTGGATGAGGAGCTTGACCATTTGTTCCATGAGATGACGCGCAATTTGATGACGTATATGATGGAGGAGCCGAAGACGATTTCGGCGTCGCTTGAGATTTCGTGGGCGGCTAAGGCGATTGAGCGGATTGGCGATCATGCGACGAATATCGGCGAGAGCGTGATTTTTGTGGTGGAGGGCGATGATGTGCGGCATACGGATTATGCGAGGAGAGTGCTGGGGATTGGTTGAGCGTTGGGCGCAGGGTGTTGGTGTGGATAGAGGCAGGTGAGAGATGACGTCAGATAGGGGGACGGTGCTGGTGGTGGAGGATGAGCCGGCGATTTTGGAGCTGGTGGCGTTTGCGCTGAAATCGGCAGGGTGGCTGCCGGTGATGGCGGAGACGGCTTCTGCGGCGACGCATATTTTGCAGCGGATTGTGCCGGATGTGATTTTGCTGGATTGGATGCTGCCGGATGAGAGCGGGCTTGTTTTTTTGCAGCGGTTGCGCGAGGATAGGGAACGCAGGCATTTGCCGGTGATTATGCTGACCGCTCGCGGTGAGGAGGAAGATCGTGTGCGGGGTCTCGATAAGGGGGCCGATGATTATATTACGAAGCCTTTTTCGGTGAAGGAGTTGATGGCGCGGATGAATGCCGTGCTGCGGCGCAAGGCGCCGGATCGGGCTAAGAGCCTTTTGAGGCTGGGGATGGTGACGCTTTATCCGGATACCCGGCAGGTGGTGGTCGGGGAGTCGCCGGTGGATTTGGGGAATGTGGAGTTCCGGCTGCTGCGGTTTTTTTTGTCGAGTCCGGAGCGGGTGTTTTCACGTCATCAGATTCTTGACCGGGTTTGGCCGAATCAGTCCGAGATTGAGGAGCGCACGGTGGATGTGCATGTGCTGCGCTTGAGAAAGGCGATGGGCGATGCCGGTTTTATGATTCGTACCGTGCGCGGTGTGGGGTATATGGCGACAGACCGGCAGGAGTGAGCGGCGTCGTTGTTTGCCGGTGCGGTTTTGTGTGCGGCAGTTGTTTTTGCAGGACGGGTTTGCTTTTTTCCATAGATGGCAGCGCATCGGGTATACTGAGCGCTGTTTTCGTTTTTGTTTCCATAAAAGGTTGGTTTTCATGAATCCCCATGTCGTGTTTTGGATTCCGGCGGCGCTGAGGTTGGCGCTGGCGTGGATCGGCGCTTTTGTGCTTTGGCATTTTTATGGCCCGGTTACGGGTCTTGTGGCCGGTTTTGCCGCGATGACGGCGCTGGTTGTGATGCAGTTGTATTTTTTGTCCCGGCTTGACCGGTGGCTGGATGATCCGAAGGGCGATGAGTCGCCCGGCGGGTGGGGCGCCTGGGCAGAGATTTATGACCGGCTGATGCTGCGGCAGCGCGAAGTGGAGAAGAGCCAGGCTGAGTTGAGAGAGTGGCTGGTGCGGTTTCGGCAGGCGATGTCGCTGCTTCCGATTGGCGTGGTGATTACGGATGATGTGCTGTTTTTGGAGTGGTGCAATCCGACGGCGGAAAAGCATCTTGGTTTTTCGGAAACGAGAGATAAGGGGATGCGGATTACGAATTTGGTGAGGAATCCGGAGTTTATTGATTATTTGATGCGGGGACGCTACGACCAGCCGTTGCCGTTGACGGTGGGTGAGCGGAAGTTGCAGTTGCAGGTGATCCCGTTTGAGAACCGGCGCCAGATTTTGGTGACGTATGATATGACGGAGACGGAGAATATCGCGAAGATGCGGCGGGATTTTGTGGCGAATGCGTCACATGAGCTGAGGACGCCTTTGACGGTGATTAACGGTTTTCTGGAGGTGGCTGAGGCACAGCCGGAGATGGATAAGGATGTGCGTGTTGCGCATTTGCAGTTGATGCGCGAGCAGGGGACCCGGATGCAGCGGCTGGTGGATAGCATGTTGCAGTTGACGAGTTTGGAGTCGCCGGATAATCCGGTGGCGCGCGAGCCGGTGAATATGAGGGAGTTGGTCCAAGGCGTGTTTGAGGAGGCGAATGTGGTTTCGAACGGTCGCCATGAGATTACGGTGGATGTGGCGGATGGGCCGGAAGTGATGTATGGCTGCGAGGATGAAATCCGGACGGCTTTTTGGAATTTGGTGAGAAATGCCGTGCGCTATACGTTGCCGGGCGGGAAGATTGATTTGAAGTGGGAGGGTACGGAAAACGGGCCGCGTTTTGTGGTGCGGGATACGGGTATTGGTATTGCGCCGGAACATATTCCGCGTTTGACCCAGCGGTTTTATTTGGTGGATAAGAGCCGCAGCCGGAAAGAGCGCGGTTCCGGTTTGGGGTTGGCGATTGTGAGACATGCGCTTTTGCGGCATCGCGCCCAGTTGCATGTGACTTCGGAGTTGGGTGTCGGGAGTGTGTTTATAGCCCAGTTTCCCAATAGCGCGCTGGTGGCGTAGCAGAGAGGGTGGGCCTTGCCGGTTTGGGCGGGGCTTAGGCGTACATGAGAGCAGGCCTTGTGCCTGCTTTTGCCGTTAGAAGGGGATGTTGCCTTTGATGAGCCCGCCGGCGCTTTGGTTTCTTTTGGCGTTGCCGGTGTCTTCGATGACGGCGGAGCCGCGAAGTTCGATTTCGATTCCCCAGTTGTGGGTGCTTTTTCCTGAAGCGGAGATGGCTTCGTCGAGGGATTGGCTGATGCTGCTGAGCCGGTGCGTGCCGGTGATGTCCGGGTTGACGAGGTAGTTGTTTTTGGCGGATGCGCTGCGGTTTTGCTTGTTTGCGCCGGCAGAACCCGCGAGAGGATAGGCGCGGGCGCTGTTAATTTGTTCGCTGTTTTGCGCAGTGTCAAGGCGGAGCGGGGGTGGTTCTTCAAGGGCGTCAGCGGTGAATGCGAGAGGGGTTTGCAGGAGGGCAAGGAGGAGGATCAAGCGCGATGCGAGCCGTTTTTTGCGGTTTTTTTGCGGCGTTTTGATTGTGGTGCTGCATTCAGGGGTGTTGCGTATAGGGGTCATAGTGAGATACGTTTGTTTTGGGGTGTGACCATTGGGTTGGTATAGAGCATAACACGAATCGGAAAAGGTTGCCCGAAGGAAAGGGGTTGGGATGTAGAAAAGGGCGGCTTTGGCCGCCCTTTTTGTGGCTCACAGCACGTTTTGCTTAGAACTTGTGAGTGATGCCGATTTGGACGCCGGTGGTGGAGTCGCGTGCGACGCCGTTGGTGCTGTAGAGCGCGCCGATGATGGCGTCATCCGAGTCCAGATAGGAGACGATGCCGTAGACGGCTGTCCGTTTGGAGAGGTTGTAGGTGTAGCCCAGGGCGTATTTGTGGGCTTTTCCATCATAGGATGTGCCTTTGAGGTCAACCTTGGCGTAGTTGTATGAGGCGTTTAACTGGCCTGGGCCGATGTCCCATTGCAGGCCGGCAATCGCTTCTTTTTGTTTGAGCTTGATGGGGGCTGCTATGTCAATGTCCGTATTTTGATAGCCGAGCGAGATTCTGACAGCGCCGAATTTGTAGGCTGCGCCGAGGTTCCAGACGTCAGAGTTGTTGGAGTCAGCCAGACGGTAGTAGTTACCCAGCAGGAGCAGCGGGCCGTTGTCGTACTGGAGGTTGATGTTCCAGCCGTGATTGCCGATGGCTCTGTAGTAGGCGCTGTTGTGGTCGTCGTGGGCTGTCGTGTAGGAGAGACCGAAGGAGAAGCCGCTCCATGTCGGGCTGTCGTAGCGCACGGTGTTGGAGAGCTGTTCGGAGTAGAGCACGTTGCCTGTTGCGGAGAGGGCTGCGCCGACACTGTAGTGGTTGAACGGGTCAATTTTGCGGTAGCTTTCGATGCCGAGGTTGTTGACGCGGCCAAGGCGGACAGCGCCCCAGGCATTGCCGGCGAGACCGACGTTGGCTGCGCCTTTCCAGTCAGGGTTGCCGGCGCTGTTGAGCGTGTCATAGGCGTTGTAGGCGTTGCTGTTGGCCCCGTTGTTGAGGGTGAGGCGCTTTTCGAGCTCAAAGGTGGCTTTGAGGCCGCCGCCGAGATCTTCCGTGCCGCGAAAACCGATGCGGCTTTCGTTGTTGGCGCCCATGCGGGTGTCAGAGCCGGTTTCCTTGATGTAGCCGGTGTCGACAATGCCGTAGATGGTGACATTGGATTGGGCGTGCGCGACGCCTGCGGCTGCGCCGAGGACAGCCAGTGCAATCAGGGTTTTTTTCATGCTTGTTTTTCCTATTGTTATGAAAGGTTGAAAAAATGATTGGGTTGAAAAAATGAAAAATGAAAAGGTACTACGGATGAGATTATAAAGATAAATGGGAGGATAAATGCGTTATAGGCATTTTAAATATGCGTAATAAGTGTATTTTTTGAAAAGTGTTGTGGATTTACAACGGGCGGCTTTAATCGGGCTTGCGCGTTTTTCGGGAATGGCGAAATGAATATTTGGGGATAAGCGGATCATAAAAATGCGTTTTACGCATTTTTATGATGTTAAGAAGGCAGAAGCGAGGTGGGGCGGTTGTGGGGGAGCCTGGGGTCAGCCCTCATTAATTTGTCATCGCGAAGAGTTGATTTTTTCTGTTTGCCAGGGCGCAGGGCCAAAATGGGACGATGGCGTATTGAACATACGGCGCGTTTTATTTTGAACCGGCAACGCTTCGCAGACGGGATAAAGCGGCTTTGCAGCAGATAAATTAATGAGGGCTGACCCTGGATGCCGGGTTTATGCGGGCGGGATGAGGCTGTTGATGAATCCGATGTCTTCCTGGCTGAGTTCGATGCGAATGGCTTGCGCGTTTTGGATGGCTTGCCGGGCGTTTCTGGCGCCGACTAAGGCGATGGTGATGCCGGGTTGTTCGATCGTCCAGCGTAAGACGAGTTGGGAGAGGGTGGCGTTTTTGGATTGGGCCATCGGCTGGAGTTTTTGGAGGAAGGCGTTGGTGTCTCCGATGCTGTCGTCGGTGAAGTAGCTGTTGGTGGCGCGGTGGTCGCCTTCGACAAATTCGTGGCCGGGCTGGAGCTTGCCGGTTAGCAGGCCGCGTTCGAGCGGGCTGTATGCGAGGATGGCTTTGTTGTTGCGGATGCAGTAGGGGAGCGTTTCTTTTTCAATGCGGCGGTTGACCATGCTGTAGGGGATTTGGTTGGAGACGATGAAGGTGGTTTTTTCCGCTTCGGCCATTTGTACGGCATTGTAGTTGGATACGCCGGCGTGACGGATTTTGCCTTGCTCGATGAGTTTGTTGACGGCTTCGAATGTTTCGGCAATCGGGGTTGTGGGGTCAGGCCAGTGGATTTGGTAGAGGTCAATGTAGTCGGTTTTGAGGCGTTTGAGGCTGTTTTCGCATTCCTGGATGACGCTTTTTTTGCCGGCGTAGAGGTGGATGTTGATGTTGTTGCCTTTTAAGTCCCGGCTGCGCATGGAGAGCTTGCCTTTGTCGGTGTCCCACCGCATGCCGAATTTGGTGAGGATCTGGATTTTGTCGCGCGGGATGCCGGCGATGGCTTTGCCGATGATTTCTTCGCTTTTGCCCTGGCCATAGATGGGTGCGGTGTCGATGGAGGTGATGCCGTTGTCGTAACTGGCGCGGATGGCTTCTACGGCGTCCTTTTCTTCGGTTGAGCCCCACATCCAGCCTCCGGCAGCCCAGGCGCCAAAGGTGAGGGCGGATAGTTTGAGTTGGGTTCCTGCCAGGGCGCGGTATTCCATGCTGTTCCTTTTTATGGTTTGTTTTTTTGGGTTATTGTATAACGGGTTTGAGCCGGTCGGGCCAGGTGTGTGACGCTTTTTGTTCCCGTTTCCGGGTTTTGCGGGGGGAAGGCGGGTTTTCCGGCTGCGCGCGGGTTAGAAGGGGATGGTGCCTTTGATGAGGCCGCCTAGGCTTTCGTGTCTTTGCGCGTTGCCGTGTTCTTCGAGGACAGGGGAGTTTCTGGTTTCTATTTCAAGCGACCAGTTGCTTGATGTTGCCCGGCTGGTTGTGGCGGATGCCGGTTTTGTGTGAGAGCGGTTGGCTTTTTCTGCCGCATAGAGGGCGTAGATGCCGTCGGTGTAGAGGGTTGCGGCATTTTCTTTTTCAGCCATGAATTCGGGTATGAAGGCGGGCGGGGCTTTGAGCTGGTCGCTGAGTGAGTTTGCCGGTGCTTGCGGGGTTGCGAAGGCGTAGGCCGTGATGAGAAGTAGAAAGAAGAAGAATAGGAGGGCCCTGGCGTGATGCCGGGATCTTCTGGTGAAGAGGACGCGATTTTTTTCGTTCATGGATCAGGGTTTTATGGTTTTTGGAAGGATATTATTTCCTTTTAGAAATAATACCGTTTTTTTTCGTAAAATCAATAGGGTGTGGCATTTTTTTGCAGGAATACTGGAGATATTTTGTTTGGGGATGGAAAAGAGGGCGCGTGCAGGGGGATACGGCGCCGTTTTTTGGCGCGTACACGGGGAGAAAGGGAGGTGTTTAGCGGGTGGCGGTGATGAAGCGTTGCGGGGAGGGGATGAGGATGGGGTTGTTTTGCGTGGCGGGATGGGTTTGTTCGAGGGCTTTGAGCAGGTCGGCTTCAAAGTCGGGTTGCTTGTGGGGAGGCAGCGCGGCGAAGTAGGGTTTGAGATGGGTGTTGCGGAACCATTCGATGATGTGCCGGTGAGAGGGGAGGGGGTGATAGTAGATGGTTTCCCAGATGTTGAATGCGGCGGCGATGCCGGTGAGGATGCCCGCGTATTTTTCCGGCGTGAGGTTGTGGTGCTGCCGGATGGCGCGGGGGAAGGCGTTTTTCCATTGGGGGCTTTGCGCGAGGGTTCGGGTGAGGGGGTGGAGCGGGTGTTTGTCGAGCAGCGGGGTTTGAATGGCCATGATACCGCCGGGTTTTAGGCGTGCCATGATGTTTTGCAGGAGTTCCTGGTGCTGGGGAATCCATTGGATGACAGCGCTGGAGAAGACGATGTCGTAGTTGGTTTCGAGGTGAGGCAGGCCGGTTGCGATGTCGCAGGTGATGAAGTTGAGGTCGGCGTCGAGGTTGACGCGGCTGTTTTGGGCGATTTGGATGGCGTTTTCCGAGCTGTCGATGCCGATGATGCAGGCGTGCGGGAATTTTTGCGCGAGGATGTGGGTGCTGTTGCCGGGGCCGCAGCCGATGTCGAGTATTTTGTGCGGTCTTTTGATGGGTTGGATGCGGGCGGCAAGGTCAATGGCTGGTTGGGTGCGTTCATCGGCTGATTGGTCGGGGTGGTTGGGGGTCCGGTTAGCCATGATGGTGTTTTCCTGTTTGTGGGGTTAGAAGGCGTCGTGCCAGGGGATGGAGAGGCGGATGGCGCATTGGATGATGCCGACCATGCTGTAGGTTTGCGGGAAGTTGCCCCAGAGTTCGTTTGTCGCCGAATCAATGTCTTCAGAGAGCAGCCCGAGGTGGTTGCGCTTGGAGAGGATGTTGTGAAAGAGTTGCCGGGCGCGTTCGGTTTGTCCGGTGGTGGCGAGCGCGAGTATCCACCAGAAGGTGCAGACGATGAAGGCGGTTTCCGGCAGGCCGAAGTCGTCTTGTTCGTCGTAGCGCAGCAGGTAGTCGCCGCGCCGCAGGTGTTTTTCGATGGCGGCGATGGTGCCGGCAAAACGCGGGTCGTCCGGCTGGAGAAAACGCAGTTCGCCCATGAGCAGGAGGCTGGCGTCGAGCGTTTGGCCGCCGAAGGTGGAGACGAAACTGTTGATCGCGGGGTTCCATGCTTGTTTGCAGATGTCGTCGTGGATGGTTTGGGCGTTTTGAGACCAGTATTGGGCGCGTTCGTTTAGGCCGAGTTGCCCGGCGATGATGCCTAAGCGGTCGCAGGCGGCCCAGCACATGATGCTGGAGAAGGTGTGGACGCGCTTGATTCCCCTGAGTTCCCAGATGCCGGCGTCCGGCATGTTGTAGTTGCGTATCGCCATTTCACCTAAGCGTTCCAGGTCGTTGAAGATGTGGATGTCGGCGGGGCGCTCCAACCGTCCGTCGAAGAAGGCGTGTGTGCTGGCGAGGACGGCGGCGCCGAAGACGTCGTTTTGGATTTGGAGGTAGGCTAAGTTGCCGATTCTGACAGGCCCCATTTTCCGGTAGCCGGCCAAGTGGGGGGCTTCGCTTTCTTCTAAGATGGCGTCGCGGCGGATGCCGTAGACGGGCTGGATGGGCGCGTCGCGGGTGTCGGCGATGATGTTGAGGATGTAGTCGAGGTAGCGCTGCATGGTGCCTGTGGCGCCTAGGGCGTTGAGCGCGGATACGACGAAGTAGGCGTCGCGCAGCCAGCAGTACCGGTAGTCCCAGTTCCGGGCGCTGTCAGGCGCTTCCGGGATGGAGGTGGTCATGGCGGCGACGATGGCGCCGGTGTCGTCAAAGGTGTTGAGGCGCAGGGTGATGGCGGCCCGGATGACGGGTTGTTGCCATTCAAAGGGGATGGTGAGGTTTCTGACCCAGATGTGCCAGTATCGCTGGGTGTTTTCGAGGAAGGTGCGGCCGATGTCGCGCGGGGCGCCGTCTACGGTTTGGTCCGGCCCCATGAGCAGGGTGATGGTGTCGTTGAGGTAGAAGGCTTGTTCGGCAAGGATGATGGAGATGGGGGCGTCGGTGGTGATGCGCATGGCCTGGAGGGAGCCTGTGTAGGTGATGTGGTGCGCGCCTGCCCGGATTTCCGGGGGCTCGGCCCCGTAGTTGACGGTGGGCCGAAAGCGTAGCGCGATGCGCGGCCTGCCGGTTAGCCGGCGGATGATGCGTACCAGCAGGGAGGGGGCAAAGAGCCGTCCGTGCATTTGGAAGCGGGGCGCAAAGTCGAGGATTTCAAAGCGGTTGCCGTTGGTGTCTTCAAAAGTGGTGGCTAAGATGGCGGTGTTGCGTTCGTATTCCTGGCTGGTTTGCTTGAGGTTGTCGCAGAGGATGTCGATGAAGCCGGATTCGCGCTGTTCCTGGGGCTCAGGGGAGAGGAGTTTGCTGCAAATGGGGTCGCTGTCAAAGTAGGGGTAGCACCACCAGACGATGGCGGCATTTTGGTCGATTAGGGCGCTGGTTCTGGAGTTGCCGATGAGTCCGAGGGCGAGGTTGTTCATGAGCTTGTCCTTTTTGTTTTTAGGGCAGTCCGTTTTGGGATTGTATCCGATTTATGAGGTGGTCAAGCAGTTTGGTGATGTCTTGGTGCGTTGGGATGTACCAGGGTGCGGCACTGGCCAGGTCTTTTTCGACACGGATGGAGAGAAGATTGTTCCATGAGAGCCGGAAGATGTTTTCATCGGTGATGTCATCGCCGACGTAGAGAACCGCAGGCGCTTTGCTGGTTTTCATGATTTCGTTTAAGGCGGCGCCTTTGTCGGGCGCGTCGGGAGGGACGAGGTTGTATAGGTATTTGCCCGGCATAATAAATGCGTCTGGCGCATTTTCTTTGAGAAGGGCGAGGAGTGTTTTTCCGGTTTGTGCCGGGTTGGCGGCATGACGGTAGTGGATGGATAGCGAGAGTTGTTTGTTTTCGATTTCGATGTGGTTGTGGTTTTCGGGCGAAGTTGAGAGCGCGTTTTGGATGGCGTGATGCCATTGGGCGCAGAGATGGCGGTAGTGTTGCTCGTGTTTTTCCCACCCGGGGATGCCTTCGAGTCCGTGATTGCCGATGAGGTAGTGCGGCGTGAAGGGGAGGCGGGGACGGATGTCTTTGATGGCGCGGCCGGTGAGGATGGCAACTGGGGTGAGGCTGGCGAGGGTGGCGAGTTGTTTTGCGATGGGGGGCGGCAGATAGGCGTTTTGGTGGCGGTTGACGATGGGGGCTAAGGTGCCGTCAAAGTCAAAGGCGCAGAGGGTGCCTTTTTTGATGAGGGCATCGAGTTTTTTTTGTCCTTTTTCCGAGAAGATGGTGTCCATGCGGGGGTTCCTTAGTGGCGGTATTTTTTGCTGTAGGAGGTGATGCGCTGCTGGATGCGTTCGCGGTTTCTGAGCCTTGCCGCGTCGGTGAGCATGCTGCCTGCCCAGCGATAGACATTGTGTTCCTTGATGAGGCCGCGCATGGCGTTCATGCGGTCGCGCTGTTCGGCTTCGGGCATGGTGAGGGCGCGGTAGAGGGCTTCGGCGCCCATTTCGATGTTGTAGGGGTTGATGATGAGGGCTTCGTGCAGTTCTCTTGCCGCGCCGGTGAATTGGGAGAGGATGAGCACGCCGTGCCCGTCGCTGCGTTCCGCGACGAATTCTTTGGCGACGAGGTTCATGCCGTCGTGGAGGCTGGTGACGAGGCAGGCGTCGGCGGCGCGGTAGATTTGCCGGACTTCGTCGCTGGTGTGGTGCGCGGTTTTGAGGATGATGGGCTGGTAGTGGTGATGGCCGAACCGGGCGTTGATGCGGCTGGCGAGTTCTGAGACGCGGTTTTCAAAGAGCTGGTATTCGTCCAGCGAGGAACGGCTGGGCGCGGCGATTTGGAGGAGGGTGAAGCGGCCGATCATGTCGGGATGGCGTTCGAGCATGCGTTCGGTGGCTTCAAATCGTTCGATGATGCCTTTGGTGTAGTCGAGCCGGTCAACGCCGACGCCTAAGAGGGTGTCGCTTGCGATGCCGAATTGCCGGCGTACCGCCTGGCGCGCTTCGGATATGGCGGTTTCGCCGGTTTGTTCGTCAGGGTCGGGCCAGGCGATGGAGATGGGGTAGGGCCTGATTTGGGTGAGTTTGCTGTTGTAGGAGATGGTTGAGTCTTCGTGTTCGATCCGGGTTTCCAGGTACCGGTCGACGGTTTCGATGAAGTTTTTGCAGTGGTAGGGGGTGTGAAAGCCTAAGATGGTGCTGCCGAGAAGGCCTTCTAGGATTTCTTCACGCCAGGGGCAGATGCCGAAGGATTCGGGATTGGGCCAGGGGATGTGCCAGAAGGTGAGGATGGTGGCTTTGGGGAGGATTTCGTTGACCATGCGGGGTAAGAGCGCAAAGTGGTAGTCCTGGACGAGAATGACGGGGTTGTCTGTTTTGGCTTCCTGGATGACGGCATCGGCAAAGTATTGGTTGACTTTGACGTATTGTTCCCAGTCCGAGGCGCGAAAGACGGGGCGCACGTGGGCGATGTGGCAGAGCGGCCAGAGGCCTTCGTTGGCAAAGCCGTAGTAGTAGCCTTGTTCTTCTTCTTGCGTGAGCCAGACGCGCCTTAGGGTGTAGCTGGGGTTTTCCGGCGGTACGCGGATGTGGTCCTGGCTGTCGACGGTTTCACGGTCGGCTAAGCCCGCGCCGTGCGCGATCCAGGTGCCGGAGCAGGCGCGCATGACGGGTTCGACGGCGGTGACCAAGCCGCTTGCCGGCCGCAGGATTTGGATGGCGTCGCCAGAGCGGGTGTGGATGTAGGGTTCGCGGTTGGAGACGACCATGATTTCATCCCCCGCGAGTTTGTCGTGCAGGAGGGTGCGCAGGCGATCCGGGTTCCAGGTTTGCGGGAGGTTTTCGGCTTCGCGCTGTTCTAGGGTGACGTCCCGCATGAGCGAGCGGATTTCGCCGAGGAGGTGTTCAAATTCGGGTGATGGCGGGTTGTCCGGCATTTGGCGTCTTTCGCCCCGGATGATTTGTTTCATGGATCGGTTCCAGCCGCGCCAGGTGAGGTGGGCGATGAGGATGGTGAGGGCGGAGATGATGACGGCTAGAAGGCCGAAGGTGATGATGATCCACATCCGGGTGCTGGCGGTGCGGCTTTGCATGAAGCGCATGTCCTGGATAAGGATGAGCTTGCCGATGGTGGTTTCGTTTTCTTCGTTTTTGATGAGGCGTTCGGTGATGTAGACCGGGCCTTGCGGGAGATGGAGGAGGCCCGATGCGGCGCGGTCGGTGTTTTCGTGCTGTTTGAGCGTTTGGCAGCCGAATTGGTCCTGGTAGGTGGCGGTTTTGTAGAGGATGTTGTTGTCGGGGTCGCAGAGGGCGATGCTGTAGAGGCGTTCATCCTTGATGGCTTTGTTAAAGAGTTGCTGGATTTTGCGGCTGTCGTGTTTGAGGATGAGTTCGGAGAGCGGTTCTTCGAGGGCGCTGGCGAGGAGTTGGGAGCGGTTGTCCATGTCGCGCACGAACCAGCGCTGGGTGAGGTTGTCAACGATAGGCCCGGCGGCGAGGGCAAAAAGGCCCAGCACGATGGCGAGAGGCAAAATGAATCGCAGGTATTGGTGTGGAAATCGGATATGCATGGGTGTGCCTGTTTTGTTGTTGAGACCGATAAACGGGCGTTTTTTGCAGACCGGTTTTTTTGTTTTTGGGGAGGGTCTGCCGGAGCGGATCAGGGGATTGGAAACCCCTGTTTTTCAGCCTGGTGGGGTTTGATTGATTTTTAGATTATAACCGATTATGGGTGGGATCGGGCATGGCGGGCGGCAGCCGGTTGCGGATGGCGTCAGCCATGCTTTGCATGGTGTGGTTTGGGGCAAGGGATTAATCTTTTGCCTTGGCTTCCCACTGTTTGATTTTTTCGTGGTCGTTTTCAGGTCTGTGCCCATATTCGAAGAGGGTGGCGAAGCGTATGTTCGCAAGGGTGGCGCTCATGCCGCTTCCGGAGCCAGCTTTGGTGTACCAGTAGAAGGCCTGGGGGATGTCGTAAGGGACTTCCTTGCCTTTTTCGTAGAGGGTGCCAAGACCGTAGGCAGCGTCTGTATTGCCGTTTAGGGCGGCTTTGGCATACCACCGGAGGGCTTCATCCATGTTTTTTTCAACGAAGATGCCGTCATGATAAAAGTTGCCGACGGCTTTTTGGGCGGCGTCATCGTTATTTTTGGCGCCGGCAAGGTACCATTTGAAGCTTTCTTTGAGGTCTTTGGGGACGCCTTTGCCTTCAGAATAAGCATGGCCCAGGTTGTTCATGGCGACAGCGTCGCCCTGGGCAGCGGCTTTTTTGTACCACCGGACGGCTTCGGTCTCATTTTTGGCAACGCCTCGGCCTTTGGCGTACATCAGGCCGAGATTGACCTGGGCAGCACTGTTTCCGAGTTCGGCGGCTTTTTGGTACCAGCGGAACGCTTCTCCGTCATTTTGGCGGACGCCGTCTCCCTTGCTGTATTTCCAGGCGATGCCAAACATGGCGTTGGTATCGCCCTGTTTGACGGCTTTTCTGAGCAATTCAAGCGCGGCTTCTGGGTCTTTTTTAACGCCTTTCCCTTCATCGTACATCATCGCTAGATTGTATTGGGCTTTTGTGTCGCCTTGGTCAGCGGCTTTTTGGTACCAGGCGATGGCTTTTTTGTATTCTTCCTTGACGCCGTGTCCCCTTTCATACATGACGCCCAGGCGGTACTGCGCCAGGGCATTGCCCTGTTGCGCGCTAAGTTCCAGCAGGGGAAGGGCTTTCGCGTATTCCTGCTTGTCGTAGAGGGCCTGGCCTTTTTCGTAGTCGTCGGCCAGGGCAGGCGGGATGGGTGCCAGAGTTGCGGTGGCAAAGAGAAGGGTGAAGAGCAGTCTGTATTTTTTGGGCATGGTGCGGTTTTGGGCAAGGGATTAATCTTTTGCCTTGGCTTCCCACTGTTTGATTTTTTCGTGGTCGTTTTCAGGTCTGTGCCCATATTCGAAGAGGGTGGCGAAGCGTATGTTCGCAAGGGTGGCGCTCATGCCGCTTCCGGAGCCAGCTTTGGTGTACCAGTAGAAGGCCTGGGGGATGTCGTAAGGGACTTCCTTGCCTTTTTCGTAGAGGGTGCCAAGACCGTAGGCAGCGTCTGTATTGCCGTTTAGGGCGGCTTTGGCATACCACCGGAGGGCTTCATCCATGTTTTTTTCAACGAAGATGCCGTCATGATAAAAAGTGCCGACAGCTTTTTGGGCTTTGTTGTTATTGTTTTTTGCGCCGGCAAGGTACCATTTGAAGCTTTCCTGGAGGTCTTTGGGGACGCCTTTGCCTTCGGAATAGGCATGGCCCAGGTTGTTCATGGCTTTGGCATTGCCCTGTGCGGCGGCTTTTTGGTACCACCGGACGGCTTCGGCCTCATTTTTGGCAACACCGCGACCATCGGCGTACATCAGGCCGAGATTGACCTGGGCGGCACTGTTTCCGAGTTCGGCGGCTTTTTGGTACCAGCGAAACGCTTCCCCGTCATTTTGGCGGACGCCGTCTCCCTTGTCGTATTTCCAGGCAATACCAAACATGGCGTCGGTATCGCCCTGTTTGACGGCTTTTCTGAGCAGATCAAGGGCGGCTTCCGGGTCTTTTTTAACGCCTTTCCCCTTGTTATACATCATTGCCAGATTGTATTGGGCTTTGGCATTACCCTGTTCAACGGCTTTTTGGTACCAGGCGATGGCTTTTTTGTATTCCTCCTCGACGCCGTGTCCCCTTTCATACATGACGCCCAGGCGGTACTGCGCCAGGGCATTGCCCTGTTGCGCGCTGTGTTCCAGCAGGGGAAGGGCTTTCGCGTATTCCTGCTTGTCGTAGAGGGCCTGGCCTTTTTCGTAGTCGTCGGCCAGGGCGGGCGGGAGAGCCGTCAGGGTTGCGGCGGTAAAGAGAAGGGTTAAGAGCAGGGCAAAGCGTTTTTTTTGTTTTTGGGGCATGGCAGGCGAAATGGAGGTCATGGATGGCGTTGCCGGAAAACAACGCCATCATGCCATAGTTTTTCCGTTTTTTGAAATTGCTTCTTTATTAAGGTTCTTCATTATCATCTTCTCCTTGCCTCCATTCACTGATTCTATCCGCGATTTTTGGAGGGGCCATGCGGTTGAGGGTGGCTAGCGAGAGGCTGCGCATGTATTGCGCGAAGAGGGTGTTGGCCGCCTCATTGGAGTTGATGGAAAAGACGACGCCGCCGACTGTTAGGAGGCCGTGAATGCCTTGCACCCGGTTGGCATAGTCTTTGGCGATGGCATGGCGGATGTCGTCTTCGGCTTTTTCGACGCTGCTGTGTTCGACGATGAGGCGCTGGAATCGAGCTTCGTATTCGGGAACGCGCCTGATGGTGTTGATGTCCATCTGGTTGAGTTCGTTTTGTCTGGTTTCGTAGGCGCTTTGGCGGACGGCCTGGTTGCCGGAGGCAAGGACGATGGTTCTTAGGGCCGGGCCGCCGAGGAAGGCGAGCGCGGTGCCGGGGGCCGCCTGGGCGACGTTGCCGGTGAGGCTGGCGATGTCGCCCAATGGCGTGCGGTTGCCGGTTTTGTCTTGAAAGTCAGGGTGGTTTTGCAGGTGTTGCATGGTTTTTTTGAGCGGTTTTTTCATGGGATCGAGGCTTAACGCTTTCCCGGGAAAGTCATTTTTGTTCATTTGGATGGCGTTGACGGGGTCGATTGAGTAGATGCTGGGGTCATGGATCATGCCTTGATATGCGCTTTGCACGATGTTTTCGGCAGTTTCGGCTGCGCCCAGATAAGCGCCGGTTGCCGCGATGCCGGGGAGACGCCCGCCGGGATGGCTTGCAATTTCTCGGTAGAGAGGGGTGTTGAGCGCGGATTGGTTGTTTTCGAGATAGTGTTCGGAGAGGATGTTTCGGGTGGCGGAGTCGATGCGGGTTTGGCTGTAGTCGGGCAGTTGCCGCCCTTCGCCGGCTGCGAAGGCGAGGTTTTGGTGCATGGCTTCCGTTTTTTCGGGGTAGTAACGGGGATTGACGCGGTTTTCAGCGCCGGCGAGATTGAATTGGTTGCCGTCCGCCGTGGTGAGCGCGTTTTTGAAGTCAGCCTGGTGGTTTTCGGATGGGTAGGCAGGGTTACTGACGCCGGAGCGTGCTTGCCGGTGGTTGCCAAAGAGGTTGTCGTATGCCGTTTCGCTGGATGGATTGTCGAAGTCGTCCATGGGTTGTTTCCTTGTTTTGGTGGGGTGGCGGCGAGCGGGTTAAAAAAAGTCCCGGCATGCGATGGAGGTCCAGATGGCGCATGCCGGGACTGAAAAGCTCCTTTTTGCAGGGGTTATGGACCCCTGCGGGAGCGCACCGGACAACACTTGCACACGTTATGGATAGCCGGCCAGAGCAGTGTGTGCGGCCTGCACTGGCGGAGGGAGTTGATGGGTTGTCGTATGATTTGCCGCTTCCTGCCATTGGCATTGGGTATCGCTGGCGCGGTGATGGTTTTGGTGTGTTTTTGCGATGAGGTGTTGCGCCTGGTTTTCCCGTTTGATGCGCTTGTCGTCCGCCGTGATGTAGCCCCAGGACCAGATGGCGATGGCAACAAGCGTTAGGAACCAGGGTGATTTATAGAAGTGGGAGTCCATGTTTTTCCTTTTGCGTTTTTCCGCTTTTTAGGGCGATAGCGGTGGGGTGTGCAGGAGGGCCTGCCGTGCAGGGAGGGTTGCCTGCGCCGGTTTTCCGGCGTGCTTTTGCCGGTTCATGCGCTGTACCTTTCGATTTGGCGGCCTGCTTTTTCCTCGGCGATGAGGAGGATGGATTCTTCGAGCAGGTTGCGGACGAGCTCCTGCATGGTGTAGCGGTCTCCTTTGAGGGAGGCGCGGATGACGTCAACGAGGGTGATGTCGCTGATGTAGCGCCCGATGTGGCTGGCGACTTCCAGCGCGATTTCATCGTTTTTGGGGATGGCGTTTTTGAGATGGATCGCGTTGATGCGCGTGAGCCTTTTGAGGCGGTTTTCGTGTTGTTCTTCTTCGCTTAAGCCCCGCGTTTGCAGGACGAGCGGCCCCCAGATGTCCGTGTCCGAGTGGGCGGGTTTGTCAAATCGCATGTTTTCTCCATTTGGCGTTTAAGCCATATTTGGTTATTTTCGAGTGTATTTTAACCGTTAATGGACTATATGTCAATCAATTTAGACCATAAATGGTTTGTTTGGGGTGAGATGTTGTGAAAAGAGTGGTGTGGGGTAATGGGGGGGCGCTTGCCGGGTTTGGCGCAGGCAGGCGCAGGGAGCTAAGGGAGCTAAGGGAGCTAAGGGAGCTAAGGGAGCTAAGGGAGCTAAGGGAGCTAAGGGAGCTAAGGGAGCTAAGGGAGCTAAGGGAGCTAAGGGAGCTAAGGGAGCTAAGGGAG
>Ga0082212_10001008_pt1 | contig 41337 bp, 39 predicted proteins | sample TergutNt197P3_FD_71548 | JGI IMG/M metagenome (GOLD analysis project Ga0082212, IMG submission 71548) | Neocapritermes taracua P3 segment gut microbial communities from Petit-Saut dam, French Guiana - Nt197 P3 | ecosystem: Host-associated > Arthropoda: Insects > Digestive system > Gut ...
GGAGACGATGAGATGATTGCCACCAAAGAGCTGTTCGCCGCCGCGCTGCCCATCGACGAGAACTGGCATATCAAGGACGTGGAGTTCGAGGAGTCTGGCGAGGGCGAAAAGCCCGAGCTTCATTTGCGTTTGATTACTTAATTATGAACGAGGATAGGCACTATCGTAATTTTGGGGCTATTAGGGACGTAAACACTCTTAAGTTTGTCGGAGCTGCTCCAATATTCGATAGCGGGGCAAGCCTTTGGTATGAAAATCCAGACCATAGAATTTCTTCGACTCCAACCTTCAAAACAAAGCCTTTTTATGAACAGCCTTCAAAACAGCTAGAACTGGTGTCGTCCTTTGACGCCTTTGACTTTGAAAAGCTCATAGGGGTAGAGCAGGCCTTTGATGCGGCCTTGGCCAAATCCCCCCGCATAACCGACGAGAGAAGGGAAATCCTCTGCTCCAGCTTCGCTGCGAGGCTGAAAGATTTTGAAAGAACGGTAGAACCTTAATCCCGCACTAGTTTTAGCCCTAGTTTTAGTACATACAAATAACCCCAGAATCAACCTTTAAAAGCTCAGACAATGTCCCTTCAAAGGACTGTTTTGCACCCGAATGGAGGCCGCTGGAAAAATTGGGGAGGATGGTGTAATATTCTTGGTTGAGAAGAAAGGTGCTGTATGAGAGACAAGCATGGCCGGGTTATCGACTACCTTCGCATATCGCTGACGGACCGCTGCAACCTGCGGTGCATATACTGCATGCCCGCAGAAGGCGTCGGCCAGATGTCCCACGACGACATCCTGCGCATCGAAGAAATTGAGAGGCTTGTCGCTGTGGCCGCGCGCATGGGCATCACGCGCATCCGCCTGACCGGGGGGGAGCCGCTTGTGCGCAAGGGCGTCGCCAGCCTCGTGCGCAACCTTGTGGACACCCCGGGCATTGAGAGCGTCGCAATGACGACGAACGGTGTCTTGCTGCCCCGGTTTGCCGACGAGCTGACGGCGGCGGGGCTTTCCCGCGTGAACATATCGCTTGACACGCTTGACGTCGACCAGTTCCGGCAGGTCACCCGCAATGGGGACCTGAAAGACGCGCTCAAGGGCATCGAGGTGGCGCTCCGCGTCGGGTTCAAGCCCGTGAAGATCAACGCGGTCACGGTGCGGAGCCTCAACCAGGACTTCTTGGCATACGCGAAGCTGTCCATCGACCGTCCGCTCCACGTCCGCTTCATCGAGTACATGCCGGTCGGCGAAAGCTCGGGCATCGACGGGTCGGGCTGGGGTAAGGAAGACGTGATTTCCAGCGAAGAGGTCCTCGGGATCATCAACGAGCAGGCGCGTTCCGAAGGCAGGGGCGCACTGGTTCCGGTCGACAGCACAAAGCCGGAAGGCTGGGGCCCCGCCCGCTACTTCACGTTCGAGGGCGCACAAGGCACTGTGGGCTTCATCTCGCCGCTCTCGCGCCATTTCTGCGCCGAATGCAACCGCTTGCGGCTGACCGCCGACGGCAAGCTGCGCGCCTGCCTCTTCTCAGACGAGGAGTTCGACGTGCGCGAGGCCCTGCGCTCGGGAAGCGACGAGGCGATCCACGACATCCTCGAACAGGTGCTCTGGGCGAAGCCCGACGAGCACCACGACAAGGTGGGCACCGAGCGCGGCATGAGCCAGATCGGGGGATAGGCCAAGGGCTTGCCACCGGCCGACTGGCGGCGCATCGCGGTTACCAGATGGGCGTCGGCGCAGCGCGAAGCGGGCGGCGGCGCATCGGAAGGCGAGGCGCAGCGCAAAGCCCCCGATGCCGTAGAAGGAAGAGCGGAAGGAAGAGGAAGAGCCATGAGCAACGAAGAACTGACCCACGTGAACAACAAGGGCGAAGTCCGCATGGTGGACGTCATGCCCAAGCCCGACACCGAGCGTACTGCCATCGCCGAAGGGTTCATTGCCATGGCGCCGGCGACCTTGGCCCTGATCAGCGAAGGGAAGGCAGCCAAGGGCGACGTCCTCGCCTGTGCCCGCGTTGCGGGGGTCATGGCGGCGAAGCAGACGGCAACGCTCATCCCGATGTGCCATCCTTTGAATATCACCAAGGTGCAGGTGGACTGCATGCCCGTCGGGGCGGGGGAGCGCCCAGACGGCCGTGTAGGCATCCACATCATGACGACCTGCGGCGTCACGGGGAAGACCGGCATCGAGATGGAAGCGCTCACCGCGGCAAGCGTCGCCTGCCTCACCGTCTATGACATGTGCAAGGCGGTCGACCGCGGCATGGAGATCATGGATGTGCGCCTTGTTCGCAAAGAAGGCGGCAAGTCCGGCCTCTGGCAGCGCGTGTGACCGGCCGGGCCCTTCCCGTCGGCTCCCTGCGCCGGCGGGCGCGTGGCATCGGGACGATTGCGGGAACAATCGAGTTCAGCCGGCCCCCTGCGCCGGCCCCCTGCGTCGGCGGGCGCGCGTGAGCAGCAGCCAGCAAGCGGCCCGCAGCTGGCCCGCAGCCGGCCCGCAGTCACCAAACAGCAGTCATCGGGCGAACATAATACGCTCGTTGTTGAACATCCTCGTCAAGAAGAAGACGCACAGGCCCGTGGCCAGCACGTTCACACAGACGGTAATGAGCACCTGCCAGGACTCGATGTTGAAGGAGAAAATCCCGTTGAGGCATTGCGTGGAGTTGTAGGCGGGGATGAGGTAGACCCACCAGTCGCTCTGCCCGCCGGGGAAGATAAGCCCTGAGAGGGACACGAATATCACGAGGATCATCAGCGGCATCGTAAGGGTCGAGGCCTCCTTGACGGTCTTGGCGAAGGCGCTGACGATGGATATGACTCCGACGAACAGGAGCACCGTCGCGACGATCACGACGAACAAGAGCGCATACTCGCCGAACCCATAGCCGAAGCTGAGGCCTTCCCCGCTCACCCCCATCATCTCGGTGGTAAGCAGTTTTGGAAGCGACAGCATGATGCCGAGAAAGCTCGAAGTGCCGCTCGCCAGCGCAACGACGCTGATGCTCACGATCTTGCCGAATGCCAGCTCCCAGCGCTTGAGCGGGGTGACGAGCAGGGTCGCGATGGTGCCGCGCTCCTTCTCGCCCGCGATGGACTCGGTGGCAATCCCCATGCCGCCCGAGAACAGAAGAAGCAGGATAAGCATCGGCAAGACGGATGAGAGATACATTGTGGCGGGATTGTCGCTCCCTGCCGCAAGGTTGAACTCCTCGTCGGCGGCATTCACGCTGAAAAGCGGGAGGGCCGCATTCTTGTAGGCATCGAGCAGCGCTGCCGTTATCTCAAAGGCGGCGTAGGACTCTATGTTGCCCGCGTTGAAGAACACCTGGACGTCGGGGATGGTGCCGCCCGGACTGCCCGGGCCGCCCGGGCCGCCCGGGCTTCCCGAAAGGGCGGCGCTTATGCTCGCCTCGAAGTCGGCGGGGAACACCACGAGCAGGTCGGAGCTGCCCTCGGCGATGTCCGCCTTGATGCCTGCGACCTCCCCGGCGCCCGCTTCACTAAAGGCAAGCCCCGCAGGCTCGCTCAAGGCCTCGAAGGACGCGGGCAGGTTCACCGCATAGGCCTGTGCCCGGTAGTCCTCGTCGACTTGGTAGAGCCTGCCCAAGGCCTCGCCCATGATGGAGTACATGACGAAAATGAGGATGCCCGGCAAGAGGACGACGGTCAAGACCATGCGGCGGTCGGTGAAGACCCGCTTGAGCTCTTTTGCGACGACCGAGAAAAACCCGCTGCGTGAAGCCATGGTCAGGCCACCTCCCCTGATTCTTGGACATAGAGCTCGAAGAAGCGGTCTTCGAGGCTCGACCCCGCGCAGACCCCGTCGAGTCTGCCGTCCGCGACCATGCGCCCGTCGATGATGATGCCCACGCGGTCGCAGAGCTTCTCAACGAGCGAGAATATGTGCGTCGAGAGGATGATGGTCTTCCCGGCGCCGCGCAGCTCTTGCAGGTAGTCGGTAACCACCTTGGCGGTGATGACATCGAGGCCGTTCGTAGGCTCGTCGAAGATGATGATGTCGGGGTCATGCACGACAGCGATGACAAGCGAGGTCTTCTGCTTCATGCCGGTCGAAAGCTCGCCGACCTTGACCTCGGCGAACTCGTTGATGCCGAAGCGCTTGAAAAGGACGTCCTTCCGCGCAGCCGCGACGCTGGGGTCGACGCCTTGGAGCGTGGAGAAGAAGTCGAACAGGTAGTTCGGGGTGAAGAAGTCCTCAAGTTTGAGCTCGCTGGTCAGAAACCCTATGGTCGCGCGCACGGCCTCCGGCTCCTGCACGACGCTCTTCCCGGCGAGCAGGGCATCGCCCGCGTCGGGCCTGATGAGGGTCGCAAGCAAACGGAGCGTCGTCGTCTTCCCGGCGCCGTTGGGGCCGAGCAGCCCGTATATCTCGCCCGCATAGGCCTCGAAGCTCAGGTCGTCGACGGCGACGCGCACGCGCTCGCGGGTGCGCTCGATGCGCTGCTGCTTCGCTCCGAGCTTGAAGGTCTTGCTCAGCCCCTGTGCCCGGATGAGGGCTTTCCGCGGCTCGCTCATAGGTATCCCGCTCCTTATCCGCTCTCGGTCGTGCAGGCGCTGCCTGCCCCGCCTTCCGCTCCGCTGTGCTTTCCGCTCCACTGTAGCAGAAGAAGGGGAGGAAGGCGGGGAGAGCGCGGGAAGCACGAGGTTTCCCCTTATAGCGCGCAGGGCAATGCCGCCCTGTCCGCCCCATGGGGGCAGCCGGGCACCGGCAAAATCAGGCGCGGGGATGCCGCTTGAGCCCTTTCGGTGTGCTACAATACCTGCCGGAACGAAAAGATGAAAGGGTACTCTATGTCAGGGCATTCAAAATGGGCAACGACCAAGCACCGCAAGGCGGCTCAGGACGCGAAGCGCTCAGCGCTCTTCTCGAAGCTGTCGCGCAACATCACCGTGGCGGCGAAGGAGGGCGGCGACCCGAACCCGGAGAACAACGCGGCACTTGCCGCCGCGGTCGAGAAGGCGAAAAGCTACTCGCTTCCCAAAGACAAGATCAAGACGGCAATCGACAAGGCCTTCGGGAGCGGCAAGGACGCTGCCAACTACGAGACCGTCATCTATGAGGGCTACGGGCCTGCCGGGGTCGCCGTGTACTGCGAGGCCCTGACCGACAACCGCAACCGCACCGCGGCCGACGTGCGCTCCGCGTTCTCCCATTCCGGGGGGAACCTCGGCACCTCGGGCTCGGTCGCCTTCCAGTTCGAGCGCAAGGGCCAGATCATCATCGAGAAGACGGTCTGCGCCGACGAAGACGAGCTCATGTTGGCCGTGGCCGAGGCCGGGGGCGACGACTACGAGGACGCGGACGAGGAATGGATCGTCTACACGGCATACGCCGACCTCATGGCGGTGAAGAAGGCCCTTGACGAGGCGGGGGTCGAAACGAAGGGCGCGGAGCTGATCATGGTCCCGACGACGCCGACTCAGGTGGGTGTCTCCGACGCAAAGAAGGTCATGCGGCTTATCGACAAGCTTGAAGAGCTTGAGGACCTGCAAAACGTCTACCACGCCATGGACGTGACCGACGAGATCGCCGCCGCCCTCGATGTGTAAGGCCCTCGCCGCCGACGAGCATACCGCGCCGGCCCTTGCCGCCCTCCTCGCGGGCGAGCCGGTCATCTTCCCGACCGACACGGTCTATGGGATCGGGGTTGCCGTTGGCAAGGCGCCCACCCCGGAAGTCCTTTGCGACCTCAAGGGGCGCGACCACGGCAAGCCCATCGCCTGGCTCGTCGGCTGCCCCGACGATCTGGCCCGCTACGCCAAGCGCGTGCCGCCCTTCGCTCCCGCTCTGGCGCAGGCCTTCTGGCCGGGCCCGGTGACGCTCGTGGTGGAGGCGGCCCCCAGCGTCCCTGTCGCCTACCGGGCGCCCGACCGCTCTATAGCGCTGCGCATGCCGGACAACGAGACCGCACGGGGGCTCATCCGGCAGCTGGGGGCCCCGATCGCCGCCACTTCGGCAAACAGCGCCGGACAGGCGCCGCCGAGGGCCTTCGACGAGATAGACGAAGCGCTTCTCGGGAAAGTGCCCGTTGCCCTGCGGGACGATGCCGAGAAGAGCGGCGTCGCGTCGACCGTGGTCGACTGCAGGGGCGAGGCCCCGGTCGTCCTCCGTGAGGGGGGCGTCTCAGCGGCCGACATCGGCCAGGCTGTGTCGAAAGGACTCCCATGAGGATATCAATCGCTTCTGACCACGGCGGCTTCGAGCAGAAAGAGCAGCTGAAGGCCTTCCTTGCCCGTGAGGGCCACGAGGTCTGCGACCGGGGGCCGGCCAGCGAAGGGCCTGTCGACTACCCGGACTTTGCCGCGCTCGTGGCCCGCGACGTGGCCCAGGAAAGCGCCGAGCGGGGGGTGCTGGTCTGCGGCACCGGCATCGGCATGGCGATAGCGGCCAACAAGGTCGCGGGTGCCCGCGCGGCAAGCGTTGCGACCCCCGAGTTCGCCGGGCTGTGCCGCGAGCACAACGACGCGAACATCCTCTGCCTTTCGGGGCGATTTGTCGATTTGGCGGCCAACGAGGCCATTCTTGGTGTATTCTTACATACTGAGTTTAGTGGTGGGCGCCATGCGAGGCGGGTGCAAAAGATCGCTGCCCTCGAAAGCGCCGAGCAGGCAAAGCCATCAGGTGAGTAAACACAGGGAAAACGCAACCAAAACCGGGTTGACCAGGATGTGAAAGGATCCCGCGAAGGGTATGAGCAGGACTGCGTCAAGCAAGGAAAGCTACGCATGAAAGGCAAGGAGATGAAAATGAGAAACACCAAGACACAGGCAGTACAAAGGATCGTTCTGGCAGGCATGGTCGCCCTTGTAGCGGCTTTGTCGCTGGTGCTCGTCTCGTGCGGCCCGATAGCGGAAGAGGCTATCCGCATGGCTATCACGGAAGAGCTTGACGGGATCAAGGCCGGGACGGACGAGGACTTCAACGCAATGGTCGACAGCTTTATGCGCAACGACGAGCTTGACCAGGTGGGCATCGGAAGGGAAGAGTTCTACGCGGTATGGATGAACGGGTTTGACTATGCCATTGACGACATCGCGGTAGAGGGGGACAAGGCGACCGCGAGCGTCACTATCACGCACCGGTCGATTGACGAGGCGACAGAGATCTATACAGCCAGCGTCATGGACTACATGGAAGAGAACCTTGACATGCTGACCGACATGACAGAGGAGGCCCTCGATGAATACCTGGAATCGGACGAGTTCATGGTAATACTCAAGGGGTTTTTCATGGACGCCCTGAGGGAAACGCCTATGAGCTCGGCGAGCTATACGCTCGAATATACGATGAACGGCAGGGTGTGGGATCCGTCAACCTCGTCGGCAACCAAGATGTTCAACACCATCTTCAGCTAGCAGCCAAGGCGGAATGGAGGAACTGTGATGTTGGAAGCCCTGCGAACAAAAACAGTGCGTGCGGCCGCCCTGGCAGGCATGCTTGCCCTTGGGGTGGCCTTGTCGCTGATGGCGGCATCGTGCGGGTCGACGCCCCAGGCAAAAGGCCCGTCGCCTGAGGAGCTGAGGCAGATAGACGAGGAAATCATCCGTTCCTCAATAGTCGAGCTCTTTGACAAGGTCAAAGACGGCACGCGCAAGGACCTCAATGCGGAGGTTGATATCTTCTTGCGCGTTACCCAGCTTGACAAGGCCGGCGTCGAAAGGGAAGAGTTCTATCGGGTGTGGCTGGGCGATTTTGACTACACCATCGATGGCCTTGTCGTAGAGGAGGACAGCGCGGTTGCGCGGGTCTCCATGGTGCACCGGTCGCTCGACGAGGCGACGGATACGCTCGCAGAGGTCGGGGAGGCGTATTGGGAGGCACACCCCGAGAAAGCTGCCGAGACAGCCGAAATGACCGAAGAAGAGATTATGGCTCTGCCTGAGATCCGGGAAAAGTACCGGGAGCTTTTTATGGACACCCTCACGAACACCCCTGCGAGAGACCTGAGCCTTGAGCTCCATTTCACAAAAGATGACAGATGGTGGAGCATGACGCCCGAGTCCGCATCCGAGCTGTTTGACATCTTATACGACTAATGGCCGATACTCTCTGAAAGAAGCCCGAAAGGACCAAGCCGCTATGCCACTGCAATTCGTTTCTGAAACCGACCCTGCCGTCGCAGGGATACTCTCTGCGGAACTGGCGCGCCAGCGCTCAAGCATCGAGCTGATCGCATCGGAGAACTTCACCTCGCGTGCGGTCATGGAGGCGGTCGGCAGCGTGCTCACCAACAAGTACGCCGAAGGCTATCCGGGGAAGCGCTATTACGGCGGCTGCGAGAAAGTGGACGCTGTCGAGGACCTGGCGCGCAGCCGGGCCTGCGAGCTGTACGGCTGCGCCTTCGCCAACGTGCAGCCGCACTCCGGCGCACAGGCGAACTTCGGGGCCTATACCGCCCTCATCGAGCTGGGGGACACGGTTTTAGGGATGAGCCTTGACCAGGGGGGGCACCTCACGCATGGCTCGCCCGTCAACTTCTCGGGCAAGTATTACCGCTTTGTCGCCTATGGGGTCGATCCCGAGACGGAGGTCATCGACTACGACGAGGTCTTGCGCATCGCCAAAGAGGTCCGCCCGCGCCTGGTCGTTGCGGGCGCCTCGGCATACCCGCGTGCCATCGACTTCGAGCGCATGGCGGGGATTGCGCACGAGGTCGGAGCCTCCTTCATGGTCGACATGGCGCACATCGCCGGCCTTGTCGCAGCGGGGGCGCACCAAAGCCCCCTGCCCTTCGCCGACCTGGTCACCTCGACAAGCCACAAGACCCTGCGCGGCCCGCGCGGCGGCTTCATCCTCACCAACAACGAGGAGCTGGCAAAGAAGGTGGACCGGGCGGTCTTCCCGGGTGCGCAGGGCGGTCCCCTCATGCACGCGATCGCGGGGAAGGCGGTCGCCTTCGGCGAGGCGCTCCTCCCGGAGTACGCGGCCTACATCGGCCGCGTGGTGGAGAATGCCGCACGGCTGGGACAGGGCATGGCCGACGGCGGGCTGCGCCTGGTGTCGGGGGGCACCGACAACCACCTGTGCCTCGTGGACCTGACCCCCGCCGACGTGACGGGCAAGGATGCCGAAAAGGTGCTTGAGGAAGCCGGCCTGACGGTCAACAAGAACACCATCCCCAACGAGCCGCGCTCGCCCTTTGTGACGAGCGGTATCAGGGTGGGGTCTGCCGCCGCGACGACCCGGGGCCTTACCGCCGACGAATTCTACCAGGTCGGCGGCCTGATCGCCGCCGCAGTCTTCAATGCCGGAGACGAGGCCCTGCTCAAAGGCGTTGCGGGCACCGTGCAGGCCATCACCGAGAGGCACCCGCTCTACCCCGAGATGGGCTAGGCGGAAAGAGAGGCGACGATGGAGAGCAGCCGGCCGTCCTGGGACGAATACTTCATGCGGCTCACCCATGAGGTCGCGACGCGCACGACCTGCCTGCGCAGGGGGGTCGGCGCGATCGTCGTGAAAGACCGCAGGATACTTTCAACAGGCTACAACGGGGTTCCCAGCGGCATTGCGCACTGTAGCGAGGTGGGGTGCCTGCGCCAGCAGCTCGGTGTGCCGTCCGGCCAGCGCCACGAGATATGCCGCGGGCTCCATGCAGAACAGAACGCCATCATCCAGGCGGCGCGCTACGGCATCGACATCTCCGGGTCGTCTATCTATATCACGACCCAGCCCTGCGTCGTCTGCGCGAAGATGATAATCAATGCGGGCATCGTCGAGATCGTGTATGCCGAGCCCTACGATGACGAACTGTCGCTGTCGATGCTCGCCGAGGCGGGCATCAGGCTGCGCTGCCTTGAGGGCTAGCGCCGCCGCCCGGCGGCTCCTGTCCCCTTGTGGCCCTTCGGGCACCGGCTTGTGCGCCGGCCGCTCACCGGAGGGGCGTCGCCCGCTCGCTGGCCGGGTGCCACAAGTTTTAGAGATTTTTCCGATAAGCTGAACAAAACGCGGGAAAGTTTGATATCATGCTCATGTTTGTTATGACGGCAGGTTGGAGGGATGCGCGGTTTGGAGGTCTTGGCAGGTTTTTTAGGGGGCGTGGCCGGTGTGATAGGCTTTCTCCCATTCCTCTTTCTGAGCGGAAGGCTTCGCACGAAGTTCATAGAAGAGGGTGCCAAAAAAGCCGCCTACATCTTCTTGGTCCCCCTGCTCTCATTCATCCTTATGGTTGCGGCCTTGTTCGTGCTGTGGTTGGCCTTTCCCCAGCACCTTATGGTATTCTCAGTGGCTTGCATCGTGGTTTTTCTCGGGGGCACCATAGCGGTCACCGTGAAACAGGTGAGACGGTAAGGTAATAACAGGGTAATAACAGGAGAGATGCATGAACCCTTTTGACGAACTGCAAACGATGGTCCAACACCTGATCTCTAACGTGGCGAGCGGCCCCTTTGTCGGAGGCCTCACCACCTACACCCCCTACATCATCCTCATCCTGCTGCTCGTCGTGGTCATCGTGTTCGTCGCGAAGAGCCAGCTGTCCCTCGTGCCCAAGAACCGCTTCGTGGGTGTTGTCGAGTTCCTTGTCGACTTCGCGCAGAACAACATGGGGTATGGCGTCATGGGCAACGCCGCCAAGGAGCACATCCCCTTTCTGCTGACGCTGTTCATCTTCATCCTCGTCTCGAACCTCGTCGGCATCATCCCGGGCTCCCGGGCAGCGACGGGGACCATCGGCTCCACGCTCCCGCTCGCCGGCATCTCCTTCGTCTACTTCACCTACCACGGCATCAAGAAGCAGGGCGGCCTGCATTACCTGAAGTCCTTCGCCCCCTCGGGCCTGAAGCCGGCGCCTCTTGCCGCCGTCATCTGGTTCCTGGAGTTCTTCTCCATGATACTGCGCCTGCTGACGCTGTCCGTCCGTCTTTTTGCCAACATGCTTGCCGGGCATCTGCTCTTGGGCACGCTTGCCATCATGGTCTATCTGTTCATCCAGCCGATCATCGCAGGCATCACGGCGGTGAACCTCGGTTTCACCTTGGTGAGCCTGCTGTGGCTTTTGCTGCTTGTGGTCATGTACGCGATGGAGGTCTTCGTCGCCTGTGTCCAGGCCTACATATTCACGCTGCTTTCGAGCGTGTACGTGTACCTGGCGACCGAGGAGCACTGAATTTGGAAATGGGCGGCATGTCCGCTTGTTGATTGGTAAAGGTTCATAGCGCGGCATAAGGGCTGCGTTATGGAAAGCACGGTCAGGGATCGGCCCTGGCTCAAAGTTAAGGAGGAATCGTGGTTCTTTCAGGTATTGGTCTCGGTGCCATCGGATTCGGTTTAGCGGCTATCGGTGGCGGTGTAGGCGTAGGTCTCGCCGGTGCAGGCGCCATGGGCGCCGTGGCTCGTCAGCCCGAGCTGTACGGCCGCATTTTCACCCTCTTTATCATGTCCGCCGCTATGTCGGAGGCCCTGGCGCTGCTCGGCTTCGTCCTTGCGTTTATCGCTTCGGCCCTCTAGTCCTCACCCTTACCCGAGGACAGTGTAGTTGATGGAGGTGAATAAGTGAGATTTACCCTTAAAAGACTCGTAGCTTTATGCGTCGTTTCGTGTGCGGCGGTCCTGGGCTTCCCCGCCCTGGCCTTCGCGAGCGAGGCGGAGGGATCCGCGGCCGGCATCGGCCTGCTCTTCCCGCCGCTGGTGGAATGGATACCGATGCTCATCGGCTTCATCATCCTGTGGGCCATCCTGGCAAAGTTCGGGTGGCCGGCGTTCATCGACATGATCGACAGGCGCCAAGCGACCATCAAGGACTCGCTTGAGCAGGCAGAGAGCGCGAAGGTCGAAAGCGAGCGCCTGCTCGAAGAGAACAAGGCCGTGCTGGTCGATGCGAAGAAGCAGGCCGCCCAGATAGTCTCTGAGGCAACCCAGGCCGCAGAGGCCGTGAAGGCCGACATAACCGCAAAGGCGCAAACGGAGGCTGAGACCATGATAGCGAAGGCACGCAATGCTATCGAGGCCGAGAAGAAGGTGGCCATCACGGAGCTCCAGGCTTCGGTCGCCGACCTGTCTGTCTCGGTCGCCGGACGCCTCATCGCCCAAGACCTCAACGATGCCGACCATCGTAAGATCATCGGACATTATCTGGCGGAAGCAGGAACCTTCGATGCCAACTAATCGCATGATCGCCCGCAAAGAGTCCGCGGTCTATGCGCAGGTGCTGCTCGAGGCCGCCCAGGGCACCGGCACCGTTTTCGAGGTGGCCGGCCAGCTTGAGCAGGCAAACGAGTCCATCTGCGGGAACATCGACCTGCGCACGGCGCTCTTCGACCGGGCCATCCCCGCCGATGCCCGCATCGGCGTCATCGACGAGGTATTCGACGGCTTCGACCCGGCGCTGCTTGCGACGCTGGGCGTCATGGTCAAGCGCGACGACCTGGGGCTTCTCGGCAAGGTAGCCGACACCTACACCGGCATTGCCGAAAAGGCCCTCGACGCGGTGTTCATCGACGTGACGACGGTGGTCGCCCTCGACGACGGGCTCCGTGACTCGATCAAGAAGAAGTATGCCGCCCAGTTCGGCTGCGACGTGCTCCTGCGCGAGCACATCGACCCGGCCATCATGGGGGGCATCGTGCTGAGCGCGCAGGGAGTCTCGATCGACGCGAGTGTGGCCTCGCAGCTTGAGGGCACCCGCAGGGTGCTCGCGCAGGCACGGTAGCACGAGCAGGCATGAGGCAGGCAAGGCAAGAGAATGTGTGAGAGAAACAGGAACACAATGAGAGATATATCATCATTATTCGGAGGTGATAGATAGATGGCGGAAATTACTGCCAGCACGATTGATGCGATTCTGCAGCGACAGCTCGATGCTATCAAGACGACTGTCGAATCGCGCGAAGTCGGTACGGTCATCCAGGTGGGTGACGGTATTGCGCGTATCGACGGCCTCAAGGGCGCCATGGCAGGCGAGCTCCTTGAGTTTACCGGGAACAACGGCAAGACGGTGTTCGGCCTTGCCCAGAACCTTGAAGAAGACGAGGTCGGCGCCGTTTTGCTCGGCGATGTGACCTCTATCAAAGAGAACGACCAGGTCCGCACCACGGGGCGCATCGTCGAAGTGCCCTCGGGCGAGGGCTTCTTGGGCCGCGTGGTCAACCCGCTGGGCGAGCCCATCGACGGCAAGGGCGCTGTCACGGCAGACGGCTACCGCCCTGTCGAGTTCCGCGCCCCGGGCGTCATCGAGCGCCAGGGCGTCAACGAGCCGGTGCAGACCGGCATCCTCGCCATCGACGCGATGATCCCCATCGGCCGCGGCCAGCGTGAGCTTATCATCGGCGACCGCCAGACGGGCAAGACGGCCATTGCGGTCGACACCATCATCAACTCGAAGGGAAAAGACCTCATCTGCATCTATGTCGCCATCGGCCAGAAGGCCTCGACGGTTGCGACCGTTGTGGAGACCCTGGAGCGCTATGGCGCCATGGACTACACCATCGTCGTCTCGGCAAGCGCCTCTGACTCTGCGCCGCTCCAATACATCGCCCCGATGGCCGGCGTCGCCATGGGCGAGTACTTCATGTACAACGGCGCTGACGGCAAGCCTGCCAGCGAGGGCAACCCGGGCCGCCACGTGCTGTGCATCTACGACGACCTCTCCAAGCAGGCCGTCGCCTACCGCCAGATGTCGCTGACCCTGCGCCGCCCTCCGGGGCGCGAGGCCTATCCGGGCGACGTCTTCTACCTGCACTCACGCCTCCTTGAGCGTGCGGTCAAGCTCTCGGACAAGAACGGCGCGGGCTCCTTGACGGCCCTGCCGGTCATCGAGACGCAGGCGGGCGACGTCTCCGCCTATATCCCCACGAATGTCATCTCCATCACCGACGGCCAGATATTCCTGCAGTCCGACCTGTTCTTCCAGGGCCAGCGTCCGGCGGTCAACGTCGGCATCTCGGTCTCGCGCGTAGGCTCAAGCGCGCAGATCAAGGCCATGAAGCAGGTTGCGGGCTCGCTGCGCCTCGACCTGGCGGCCTATCGCGAGCTCCAGGCCTTCGCCCAGTTCGGCTCGGACCTGGACAAGGCGACGCAAGACCAGCTCAACCGCGGCGCACGCATGACCGAGCTGCTGAAGCAGGGCCGCTATGTGCCCATGCCCGTCGAGGAGCAGGTTGTCTCCATCTTTGCGGGCAACGAGGGCTTCTTGGACGACCTGCCCGTGGAGAGCGTCACCCGCTTCCGCGAGGAGCTGCTGCAAAACATCCGCTCGACGAAGGCGGAGCTTCTGAAAACCATCATCGACGAGAAGAAGATATCTGACGAAAGCACCGAGGCCCTGAGGGCCGCCATCGCCTCGTTCAAGAATCAGTTCTCGGTTGAAGGGTAGGAAGCGTCCATGCCGAACCTTCGCGACATAAAGAGGCGGATCAACTCGGTAGAGAGCACCAAGCAGATAACACGCACCATGGAGATGGTCGCAACTGCCAAGATTCGCCGGGCCACCGAGAGGATTGTCGAGGCGACGCCCTACGCCCTGGCCATGGTCGAGGTCCTCGGCGCTATTGCGAGCAGGTCTGCGGCCCCCTCAAGCCCCCTGCTTGTCGTGCGCGACCCCGTCAAGCGCATCGCGCTTATCGTGGTGACTTCCGACCGCGGCCTTGCCGGCGGCTTCAACAGCAACATACTGCGCGCGGCAGACAGGTTCATTGCCGCCAAGCGCGCCGAAGGCGTCGAGTGCGACATCATCGCCTGCGGCAAAAAGGCCATCGCATACTTCAAGTACCGCAAGCTGCCGCTGCTGCTGTCCTTCCGCGACCAGTCTGCCGACCCGCAGATATCACAGGCCCGCGAGATAGCGACCACGGTGATAGACGAGTACGTGAGCGGGAAGGTCGACCAGGTCGTCGTTTTCTACAACCATGCGAAAAACGTCGCCGACCAGGTGGCCACCTCTGACGTCATCCTGCCGGTGGAAAAGGTCGAGTACCACGAGATCGGCGAGGAAGAGGCCACGACCGTCCATCTGGACGAGAGCGCCAAAGTCGCCGCGGCTGCTTCGTCGGCCCTGATGGCAGAGGCGAAGAGCTCGGCTGGCAAAGTGACTTCGGCAAGCGAGGCACAGGGCGACTTCGACTATGAGCCCTCTGCGGAAGAGGTGCTCGACGCCCTGCTCCCGTCGTATGTGGAGACGCGCATTTTTTATGCGCTCCTTGACTCTGCCGCAGGCGAGCAGGGTGCCCGCCGGAAGGCAATGAAATCAGCGACCGACAACGCGACGGATATGATCTCGACCCTCACGAGGGTGTACAACCGCGCACGTCAGGGCGCTATCACAACCGAGATTACCGAGATTGTCGGTGGTGCGGCTGCATTGGAGGAAGAGTAATGACAATCGAGACAAAGGAAACTGCCATGAATGTAGGACGAGTCGTCCGCGTGGTTGGGCCGGTCGTGGACGTTGAGTTCCCCGCCGAGTCGATCCCGGCCATCTATAACGCGCTTAAGATACAGACCGAGACGCCCATCGGCTCCCTCGATATCGTCCTTGAGGTCGAGACGCATCTGCCGGGCAACCTGGTGCGCACCGTCGCCATGTCATCGACCGACGGCCTGCAGCGCGGTGTCGAGGTCACCGACACCGGCACCCCCATCATGGTACCGGTGGGCAATGCCACGCTCGGGCGTATCTGGAACGTGACCGGCGAGCTTGTCGACGGCGGCGACATGCCCGAGATAGAGAAATACTATCCCATACACCGCCCCGCCCCCGCCTTTGACGAGCTGACGACCTCCACCGAGATATTCGAGACCGGCATCAAGGTCGTCGACCTGCTTGAGCCCTATATCAAGGGCGGCAAGACGGGCCTGTTCGGCGGCGCGGGCGTCGGTAAGACCGTCATCATCATGGAGCTCATCAACAACCTCGCGCAAGAGCACGGCGGCACCTCGGTGTTCACCGGCGTCGGCGAGCGCACGCGCGAGGGCACCGACCTGTACAACGAGATGAGCGAGTCGGGCGTCATCAAGAAGACCTGCCTCGTGTACGGCCAGATGAACGAGCCCCCCGGAGCCCGTCTGCGCGTCGGCCTCTCGGGCCTGACCGCAGCCGAGTACTTCCGTGATCAGGGGCAGGACGTGTTGCTGTTCATCGACAACATCTTCCGCTTCACCCAGGCGGGCTCCGAAGTGTCCGCGCTTCTCGGCCGCATGCCCTCTGCCGTGGGCTACCAGCCAACGCTCTCAACCGAGATGGGCGACCTGCAAGAGCGCATCACTTCCACCACCACGGGCTCGATCACCTCGGTGCAGGCCATCTACGTCCCCGCCGACGACCTGACCGACCCGGCCCCGGCCACCGCGTTCATCCACCTGGATGCCACGACGGTCCTTTCCCGCTCTATTGCCGAGCTGGGTATCTATCCGGCGGTCGACCCGCTTGCCTCGACCTCGCGCGCGCTTTCCGCCGAGATCCTGGGCGAGGAGCACTACCGCGTTGCGGTCACCGTGCAAGAGATACTGCAGAGCTATTCCGACCTGCAGGACATCATCGCCATCCTCGGCATGGACGAGCTGTCGGAAGAGCAGAAGCTCACCGTGAGCCGCGCCCGCAAGATCCAGCAGTTCTTGGGGCAGCCCTTCCACGTGGCCGAGGTCTTTACCGGCAACCCGGGCAAGTACGTCAAGCTGGAGGACACGGTGCGCTCGTTTGCGGCCATCATCGACGGCGAGTGCGACGACATCCCCGAGCAGGCCTTCCGCTACAAGGGTGCCATCGAAGAGGTCTACGAGGCCGCCGAGGCCATGAAAGGCTAGGATACCATGTCAGAGCCTTTAGCATGCGAGATAGTGACCCCGTCCGGGAGGCTCTTCTCCGGTGAGGCCGAGTATGTCTCGGCGCCCGCCGCAGAGGGCGATATCGGCTTTTTGCACCAGTGCGCGCCCTTCATGAGCACGCTCAAGCGCGGGGCCGTGCGCATCAAGGAGACCATGGCCGGCGAGGACGCGGATGTCTTTGCGGTCAATGGGGGCTATGTCGAGGCCGACGGCCGCAAGGTCGTGGTGTTGGCGAGCCATGCCATCAATGTGGCAGAGGTCGATGTGGAGATCGCCCAAGAGCGCATCGCCGCCAACGAGCAGCGCCTTGCGGAGCTTTCCGAGGACGACTCCCGTGCGGTCTTCATACGCGACGAGATAGAGTGGCAGAACTACCTGGTTACGTTAGTCGGACAACCAGCCTAATTGCTGCGGCTTCCCGCAGCACCCCATCTTGGCGCTCTGCTTCGAGCTCACGTACTGAAGTGCGCTTCGCTCTCACATCGCGCTGCTGCGGCTTCCCGCAGCACCCCATCTTGGCGCTCTGCTTCGAGCTCACGTACTGAAGTGCGCTTCGCTCTCGCATCGTGCCAATCTGGGGCACTGCGGAAACCCTCGCTGCCCGACAGGGTTCGGGATTGCGAGCGCCTCGGGCTTTTTCGCTAAATCTCCATGAGGTGTTCGTGCCGGAGGGCTTCGTGTGCTGGTATCATGGATGCACTACTAGAGAGAGCATCCATGAGAGGCTGGCGCACAAGATATGGCATTTGTGCATCTACACAACCACACCGAATACTCCCTGCTTGACGGGGCGACGCACATCAGGGACCTGGTGGAGAAGGCGGCAAAGCTGGGTATGCCGGCGGTCGCCGTCACCGACCACGGGGTGATGAGCGGGATACCCGAGCTGTGCTTCGTCTGCGACGAGGTGGAGAAGGACACCGGCGTCCGCGTGAAGCCGATCTTTGGCTGCGAGGTCTATTTCACGACCGACGACGAGCTCAAGCGTGAAGGCAAGCAGAAGTTCTACCACCTCCTTCTCCTGGCGAAGAGCAACGCCGGCTACCACAACCTCGTCAAGCTCGTTTCCGAGTCCCACGTCGACAACTTCTACTACAAGCCGCGCACCACGGTCGCCATGCTTGAGAGGTATTCCGAGGGGATTGTCGCGACAAGCGCCTGCCTTGTCGGTATCGTGTCGCAGATGGTCGACGAGGGCCGCTTCGACGAGGCGCGATCGTGGGCGAAGAGGTTCGCGGGCATCTATGAGCCGGGGGACTTCTACATCGAGCTGCAGGACCAGGGCATCGTGACCGACAGGGGCCTCACCCAGAACCAGCTCAACCACGAGCTGGCAAAGATAGCAGACGAGCTGGGACTGAAAACCGTCGCGACCAACGACATCCACTACCTGAACCACGCCGACGCCCGTGCGCAAGACATCCTCCTGTGCGTGGGGACGGGCTCGATACTCAACGATGCCAACCGCCTGCAGTTCGCAAACGACCAGTTCTACATGAAGAGCGAAGCCGAGATGAAGGAGGCGCTCAAGGACTTCGACGAGGCCTGCGACAACACGGTCGAGATAGCCGACAAGTGCAACGTCGTGCTCGACCGCGACTCCGTCCTCCCGCACTTCCCCCTGCCCGAGGGCGAGACCGAGGAAAGCTACTTCCGCAAGCAGTGCGTCGCGGGGCTTCACCGGCGCTACGGCGACCCCCTCCCCGAGGCTGTGTCGGCGCGTTACGAGTACGAGGCGGACGTCATCATCCAGCAGGGTTTCCCCGCCTACTTCCTTATCGTCCAGGAATACATCCAGTGGGCGCGGGACAACGGCATCGGTGTCGGGCCCGGCCGCGGCAGCGCCGCTGGCAGCATCGTCGCCTTCGCGCTCGGCATCACGGACCTCGACCCGCTTGAGCACGGCCTCTTCTTCGAGCGCTTCCTTTCGACCGAGCGCATCGAGATGCCCGACATCGACGTCGACTTCGACGACGAGCGGCGCGACGAGGTTATCGACCATGTGAAGGCCATCTACGGGGAAGACCATGTCGCGTCGGTCATCACCTTCGGCTCCCTGCAGGCGAAGAACGCCATTCGCGATGCGTCGCGCGTGCTCAACTACCCCTACGCCCTCGGCGACAGGCTGTGCAAGATGGTCGGGAACGAGCTGGGCATCACAATCAAGGAGGCCATGGGAAGGAACCCCGACCTGAAAAAGGCCTATGAGGCAGAGGAGGACAGCCGCGAGGTGCTTGACGCCGCGCTTTCCATCGAGGGCCACATCCGCGGGGAAGGCGTCCATGCCTGCGCGGTGATCGTCTGCCGCGATCCCCTTGCCGAGCACATCCCCTTGAAGCGGGACACGAAGGGCGGTGCCATCATCACCCAGTATGACGGCCATGTCACGCCTGAGCTGGGCATGTTGAAGATGGACTTCCTGGGCCTGCGTACCTTGTCGCTCATCGCCCATGCCTGCGAGAACATCGAGGAACGCTTCGGCACCAGGATAATCCCCGACGAGATACCCCTTGACGACAAGAAGGCCTTCGACCTCCTGTGCGGGGGGAACATGGACGGCCTCTTCCAGGTGGAAGGCCCCCTGTACGTGAGCCTCTTCTCGCAGTTGAAGCCCCGCCACTTCTCCGACGTCATGGCCGCCATCGCCCTCAATCGCCCCGGGCCTCTGGAAACCGGCACGGTGAAGAGGTTCATCGCCCGCGCGAAGGGGCAGGGCGCCATCCAATACTACGACGACCGCCTGCGCCCCATCCTTGAGGAAACCTACGGGACCATGGTCTACCAGGAGCAGATCCTCCAGATATCCATGGAGATGTGCGGGTTCACGGCAGGCAAGGCCGACAAGCTCCGCAAGGCGATGGGCAAGAAGATACAAGAGATCATGGACGAGCTGAAGGAGGACTGGAACAACGGGGCGGTCAAGAACGGCTATTCCCTCGACGTGGCGAAGCGCATCTGGAACGACACCGAAGAGTTCGCGAAGTACGCCTTCAACAAGTCCCACTCCGCCGCCTATGCCGTGCTGGTCATGCGCACCGCCTACCTGAAGGCCTACTACCCCCATGAGTTCATGGCGGCCGTGCTTTCCTCGTATATGGGGAACAGCGACCGGCTTATCCGCTATATCGCAAGCTGCAACCGCTCGGGCATCCCCGTCCTGCCGCCCGACGTCAATTCCTCGAACCTCGAGTTCACCCCGACCGACGAGGGGATCCGCTTCGGCCTGGTGGGGGTCCGCGGGGTGGGCGAGAAGGTGGCGAGCGAGATAATCGAGGAACGGAAGCGCTCGGGCGCCTTTTCCTCGCTCCATGACTTCGTGAACCGCCTGGACTCGAAGTGCTACAACCGCAAGACGCTCGACGCGCTCATCAAGGCCGGCGCCTTCGACTCGACGGGCTACACGCGCAGGCAGCTGATGTACTTCGTCGAGGACACGACCTTTTTAGAGGGCGCGTCGAAGCGGCAGAGGGACCGCGACAAGGGGCAGGCAAGCCTCTTCGACCTGTTTGACGACGAGGACGGCTCGGGGTTCTCCGAGGCGATCCCGGCCCCCGACGGCGTCGAGTGGGAAAAGAAGCAGAAACTCCGCTACGAGAAGGAGATCTTGAAGATATACGTGTCCGAGCACCCGCTTCAGCCCTACGAGGAAGCAATCTCCCGCATGGCGAAGTTCAGCCTGGGGGATTTGGCGGAACGCGAGAAGGAGATACCGTCCGCGACTTTCATCGGCATGATATCGAACGTCAGCGAGCGTCTGACCAAGCGCGGGAAGAAGATGGCCAACTTCACCCTTGAGGACACGACCGGCTATATCGAATGTGTCTGCTTCGACTTCGAGAAGAACCAGGAAACGCTTTTCGAGGACGCCATCGTCAAGGTGAAAGGCAAGTTCGAGCCTTCCGACAGGGGCAACCAGCTGCTCGCCTTCGACGTGCAGCTCTTCGAGTTGACCGACGCGGACAACGGGCCCTTCCACCTGGAACTCAAGCTTGCGTCCTCGGAGTTCGACCAGACCACCTCGCTGCAACTGAACCGCATCCTCAAGACCTATCCGGGCAACGACAGCGTCGCCCTGTTCGTCGAGCAGAGCGACGGCAAGAAGTTCCGTGCCGAGCTGCCTTTGACCATCGACTCCCGAAACGGCCGGCTGTTGACGGAGCTGCAAGACCTCTTCGGGCATACGGTGTGGAAGGCATCGTAAGACAAGGCGGCTTCGACGGGAGCGCTTCGCCGGAAGCCGGAGCCCCGGACGCCGGCCCTCTGGGCGCCTTGCAGCGGCGCACGCTTGCCTTGGAGATGGCCTATGACGGCTCTGCCTTCTCGGGCTTCGCCTGGCAGCCCGGCCGCCTGACCGTCCAGGGCAGCCTCAACGAGGCCCTTGAGCTCCTTTACAAGCGTCCGGTCGAGACGGTCTGTGCAGGGCGGACCGATGCGGGGGTGCACGCCTTGCGGCAGGTGGTGAGCTTCGATGTGAGCGAGGAAGAGCTTGCCAGCCGCAGCCTTGCGGTGCTCAAGCGTTCCCTCAACGCCCTGATAGACGACCATGCCTCCATATCTGTTATTCAAGAGATGCAGCCTGGTTTTTCAGCGCGCTTTGATGCAAAAGCCCGCGAGTACCGCTACTATCTGTATAGGGGTGATACCCGGCCGGTTCTCATAGACGGTCGGGTGTGGCGGCTTGGGTGGCCGCTCGACCTCGACGCGATGAGGGAAGGCGCGCGTTACTTGATTGGCGAGCATGACTTCAAGAGCTTTTGCCTCAGCGCTTCGGCCGAAGGGAAGCCGACGCACCGGAAGGTCATCGAGCTCACGGTCGAGGAACAAGAGCTCCTGGGGAGCCCGGTCGTGGTCGTGAGGGTGCTGGGCAGCGCCTTTCTCCATTCGATGGTACGCACGATTGTGGGCACGCTTGTCGCCGTAGGGCTTGGAAAACACCCTTCTTCATGGGTTGGAGAAGTGCTGCAGGCCTGCGACCGGGGCGCTGCGGGCGAAACGGCTCCTGCTAAAGGTTTGATTCTTTGGCACGTTTACTATTAAACCGCTATAATACGAAGGGCGAGGAAGGCAGGACGTGTTTAGGAAGAAACCGGAACAGACGATTATCGTGGAAGCTGACAAGATTGCCTCTATGAAAGAGAGCCTTGATGCCCTCTCGTGGGAGCGCGTCGCCCAGATAGGGAGGATGCTGCAAGACGGCGTCTCTCATAAGGAGCTCGACGAACTCTCCCGTGAGCTGGTAGCGATCGCCCAGGCGAACAATTCGCTTTTGGGTAAGCTCGGCGTCTCCAACGAGTCACTGTCCGGCGTTCTTATGCCTTCCGGCATAGAGATGCTGGTGGGCAAGGTGCAAAGCCAGGTGCAAAGCCACCTGCCCGGCCACTTCCTGGAAGCGGAGAGGGGCACGGCCTCCGTGCCCGATGTGTCGCGGGAAGCCTTCGGGCATTCCACCCCCGCCGGCCTGCCGAACAACCCCCAGGACCTCCATCGGTACCTGAGCTCCTTGAACATGTCGGCCCAGGCCGCGCCTGCACCAGCACAGGAGCAGCCTTCTTTCTTCCAGCAACCCGCCCCTGACCCCAATTCCTTCATCCCGCGGGGCAACACCGTCCCCCCAGTGCCGACGGTCCCGAACCTTCCGGCGGTGCGCCCCGCCATGGGCGAGGGCTTGGGTTACCGTTCCGGGATGGTCCCCGCTATCGGGGCGGCAGAGACGGGCGGCTCGGCCTTCAAGGCGGTATTCGAGCCGGTCATCACTATCGAACAGCGGCAGCTTAACGCCGCTTCGGCGGCCAACCCCCTGCAGCAAGGCGACGCGGCCGCCTATGCCCAAGCGGCCTATGCCCAGGCAGCATACGCCCAGGCGGCGGGGTCCATGCCTGCGGCTGGGTATGTGGGCGGAGTCCCGATGCCCGGGCCCGCGGGCGCATCTGCGGCCGGGCTCGCGTCCGTGCCCGAGGTCGTGCCCGCACCCGCGCCTGCGGCCGGAACCCTGTCGGCGCCGACTCCTCCGAAGAGGCGCCCCGACCTGACCGCCCTGTCCAAGACCCTCTTCAGCGGCCTCGCGTCGACCTCGGGCCAAAGCGGCCTGGAGATAAAAGTAGACAGCGGGACGAACGAGGTCCAGGTCAGCGTTCCTGCCGCCCAGGAGCAGTCCTGCGTCTTCCTCAACGAGACAGATGAGAAGACCCGGGTTATCAAGCAGTGGGCAGAACAGAAGGAACAAAAGATGATGAAGGAAATGCTGGCGGCTGGGATACCGGTTCAGCCTGCTTCCGAAAACCAGGACCTCAAGCAGGTGTACGCCAGCAAAGACGGCTCCCTCTTCCTTTACCGGGACGAGGACGGGCACATTATCGCCGTCGACTCGTCCAAGCTCGCATAAGCTCCGCACGGCTTGGCGCGGCCGATTGCGGCCACCGTGCGGCCCCGCGCACGCACACCCCGCACACCCCCTGCACACCGCGCATACGTCCTGCCGCCTCTGTGCGACGGGCGTTTCGAGGCCCACGCCCACGCCCGCTCCCGCTCAGGCGGGCCCCCGAAGGCTCACTCGAAATACACCCGATGCCAGATAAGGAACATGTAAACCGTCCAGATCTTGCGGCTGTTGTCGGCCGTTTCCTGGCGATGCCCGTCTAGGAGCCTGACGAGCTCGCCGGTGTGGAAATAGGCCTCGGCGGTCGGGGAGGTGAAGGCCTCCAACACGCGGCTGTAGTAACGGTCCTCTTTGAGCCACACCCGGATCGGGACGGGGAAGCCGAGCTTGCGCTTCTCGCAGAACTCCTTCGGCAGCAGCTTCTTGGCCGCCTCGCGCAGGGCGACCTTCGAGGTTGTGCGGGTTACCTTGCACGGTACCGGCAGGGTGCGGGCCACCCCCCATACCTTCTGGTCGAGGAAGGGGGTGCGTGTCTCGACGCCGTGCGCCATGCCCATCTTGTCGGTCGCGCACAGGATGTCGCCCACCTGCCACAAGTTCAAGTCTATGTGCTGCATCTTCGTGACGTCGTCGAGGTGCGCGACCTCGCGGTAGTAAGGCGCGGTGACCTCTTGCGGGCGCACCCCGCGGGGGCTGTGCTTGAGAAGGCGGGTGCGCTCGTCTACCGTGAATATGCTGGCATTGCCGATGAACTGCTCCTCGATGGGGGTGCCGGCACGCCAGAGGTAGTTCGCCCCCCGGAGGCGGCAGGCGCGCAGGAGGGCGGACCCCGCACGCAGCAGCGGCCTTGGGCACCAGGAGAGCTTCTTGTTCTCCAACGGCGTCTGGTAGATGGTGTAGCCGGCGAAGAACTCGTCCGACCCTTCGCCGGACAGCATCAGCTTGACCTTTCCTGCCGCTGCCCGGTCACCGAAGTACAGCGCGACGGCGGCAGGGTCGGCCCCCGGTTCGTCCAGGTGCCACTGTACCGTTTCCAGGCAGCCCCAGAACTCGTCCTCTGAGATAAGGTGGCTGTAGTTCTCTATGCCCAGGTGGTCGCTTGCCTGCTTTGCATAGGCTATCTCGTTGTATTTTTCCCCGTCGGCGGTCTCGAACCCGACCGTGAAGGTCTTCAGGCCGGGGGAATGGGCGCTCAGGCTTGCGGTCACGTAGTTCGAGTCGACGCCGCTTGAGAGGAAGGAGGCCACCTCGACGTCGGCGTCCTTGTGGCAGGCGACGGAGTCCTGCACCGCCTCGTGGATGCGCCTGCTTGCCTCCTGGACGGTCAGCGACTTGTTGATCGCGTAGTCCATCCGGGCATACTGCGTGGTGCGGGGGGCCGTGCCGTCCGGCTTAAGAACGAGGTAGTGGGCCGGCGCGAGCTTGAAGACGCCCTTGAAGAAGGTCTCGGGAAGCACGGAGTACTGGAAGCTCAGGTACTGCTCAAGCGCGTCGAGGTTCACTTCGGGCGTAACGTCCGGGTGCTTGAGGATAGCCTTTATCTCGGAGGCGAAGACGAAGCCGCCCTTGGCCTGGGCGTAGTAGAAGGGCTTGATGCCGAAGAAGTCCCGGGCACAGAAGAGCTCTTGCCGGGGCCTGTCCCAGATGGCGAACGCGAACATGCCGCGCAGCCTCTCAAAGAGCGCGGTGCCCCACACGATGTAGGAGACAAGCAGCACTTCGGTGTCGGAGCCCGTCTCGAAGGCGTAGCCCGCGGCCTCAAGCTCTGCGCGGAGCTCCCGGTAGTTGTAGATGTTGCCGTTCAAGACAATGGCATAGTCCCCGGTGTCGAGGCTTTGTGTGTCCGGGGGAGGGGAGAAGGCCGCCGCTGCCTTTGCGCCAGTTGCGCGGATGAGCGGCTGGCCGGGGCCCTCGATATCGACAAGCGCAAGCCGCCGGTGCCCCAGCGCCACGCTGCCGTCGAGGTAGCGCCCCTCGCCGTCGGGCCCCCGGTGCGCCAGTGCGCCGCACATCGCCTCAAGGACAGCCTCAGGCGCCCCAACCTCTCCCACAAAGCCACAGATACCAGACATACAGGCCGACTCCTTACCAATTCGTCACACACCGCCATTCTCCATCCGCCCATTATGGCACAACGGGGAAGAAACGCCGATCCTTCAACAAAACTTTACTCGTTGCTATAAGGGAAAAGGGGGCCGCCTCCATGAGGCAGCCCCCTTCGTGTGCCGATCGGCCAAGGCACAGGCCGGCCTGGCCAATGTCTGGGCTTGGGCCGCTCAGGCTTCTGCCGTGTTGACGAAATCTGAGAGGTAGATGACGTTGGGGCCGGTGCCCTTGTGCTCTAGGAGGCGGTGGCTGTCCCGCCCGGATGCGCTTACAAAACTCTCCATTTCCTCGGTCGTGCCGAAGAAGCGCGCCCCGGCCACGCAGGAGCGGACACAGGCCGGCTCGGGTGTTTGGCCTGTGTCCGTCCTCCCCATGCAGAAGTCGCACTTGTCCGTGGTGTTCTCCGGCATGTTCCGGTATGCGATCGCCTCGTACTGCGTGAGCTCGCCGTCGAAATAACCGAGGGAGTCTGCGCGGTGGTGCCGGGCACCGTAGGGGCAGGCGGCTATACAGCTCTGGCAGCCCATGCAGACCTCTTTGTCGATGAGGATGACCCCGCTGTCGTCTTTGAACGTGGCCCCCGAGGGGCAGACCGTGACACAGGGCGGGGTGTCGCACTGGTTGCAGAGCTTCGGCACGATGCTCCTCCGTGCGTTGGGGTAGGTACCCTCAAGGCTTCTGGCGACCCAGGAGCGCTCCATCTTCGGGGGAGTGCCGTTCGACACCTTGCAGTTCGTCACGCAGCCGCTGCAGCCAACGCATCTTTTCAAGTCTATAACCATAGAGTAAGACATTTCATTCCTCCCTAAACCTTCTCAAGCTTTACACGGACGCACTGGTCAAAGGCGTTGCACAGATGGTCGTAGCGGATAGGGTCGAGGCTCCCGTAGACAAGGTCGACGATGCCTGTTCCCTTGCCCTTCCCGGTCGGGATGAACTCGGACCGGGAGTTCCAGTGGCCGCCGATCACCGAGACGCACTGGGGATGGACGGCCTCCGACGTCATCGCTATGCCCGACACCGATTTGCCGACGATGTTCGTCAAAGAGATGGCGTCCCCGTCCTTGATGCCCTTCTCCGCGGCAGTGGCAGAGTTCACCTCGATGGCGTAGCCGTAGGGGTCGCTCTCGTTCAGCTCGTTGAGGTAGGCGTTGTACACGGACCAGGTGTCGACGTTGGACTGGTTGGTCCAGTAGATGGGCATGATGGTGTAGTCGGGGTCGGTGACCTCGAAGTCGGGGCAGGGCTTCCAGTCGGGCAGGGGCTGGTAGTCGTCGAGCTCCCAGGGTATCTGGTATTCCTCGACGATGGCGCCGACCTTCTCCTTTGCCTCGAACATGATGTCCATGTAGATTGGGACCCGGCCTTCGCTGCCGTCTGCCCAGATGTAGACCTCGTCGGCCTTGCGCGGATAGATGTAGCTGCCGTTCTCCTTGAACCATGCAAGGTCGTGCTTGTCGTCGATATAAGTCTTGTAGCCAGCGTCCAAGACCATCTCAGGCGTTATCTTCTGGTCGGTTGGGAGGGGATTGTGCTCCATGATGAGGTGCACGTAGTTGAGCACCGTGGCAAATCCGGCGTTCGACTCAGGCCCGGCCATCCAGGCAGCCTCGCAGCAGAACTCCCAGTTCCCCAGGCACCCGTCCCGTGCCTCGACGACCGGCTGGCGCAGGAGGAAGTTCCACTTGCTGTCCAGCCCGCCGAGGTGGCGGTGCGCCAGGAACATGTGCTCGAAGACGTCGTAGCGCTCAAGGTAGGTCGCCTCGGGTATGAACAGGTCGAAGTAGTAGGATGCGTCGGTCAGGTACAGGTCGCTCCCGATGACGTACTCGTAGTCTTTCAGGAGCTGTTCCTGGTCCTCGAAGTCCCCCCACCACTTGAGCGGGTTGCAGCCATAGGCGATGAGCATCTTCGACTTCACGCAGAGGTTGTTGAAGATCGAAGGGTCCTTCTGGTTGATGTAGTAGAAGTGGTAGTCCATGCCGAAGGGCATGAGGCTCAGCATGTCCTTCGTCTCGGGCACGCTGATGCCGCTGCGCACCGCCTCGTACATGGACTCGGGGCCCGAGGCCGGCGAGATGAGGCTGGTGTAGTTGATGAGGCCGTCCTCTTCCCAGACGCCCGGCGCCCACTGGATGGGGGAGGTGTCGCTGTAGCCATTGCACTTCGGCCCGAAGCCGATATAGCCGCCGACCGCGTTGCAGGACCCGACGATGGTGTTGAGCTGGAGGCAGGCCCAGTTGCTGAGCCAGCTGTGCTTGTGGCGCGACACGCCCGAGAAGGAGTCGACCGCGACAGGCCGGTAGGGCAGCGTGTAGCCCTCGATATCGATGGTCTGGCCGATGCAGGCGGCCTCGCCGAACTCGCGGGCTATCCTGCGGATGGATGCGGCGGGGACGGTCGATATACTCTCGGCGTATTCGGGGGTGTAGGTCTCAAGGTGCTCCCGGTTCAGCGTCCAGGCGGTCTTGCAGGCCTCCCCGTCGACCTCGAAGCTCCCTTCGAGGGCCGGTGTCACCGCTTCGTCATAGGGCCGTGCCGAAGAGGTGTCCTCGTCCCAGTACAGGGCCTTGTTCGTGCCTGCGTCCCGGATGACCCGCCCGGTGGCGGTATCGACGAGGGAGGGGCCGTTCGAGCGGTTCGTGAGGAAGTCCCTGTCGTAGACCCCCAGCTCGTTGGCAAGCACATGGGCCATCGCCAGGGCAACGACCGCGTCGGTGCCCGGGACGAGCGGGATCCACTCGTCCGCCTTGTCGCCTGCAGCGCTCATGTGCGGGTCGAAGTTCACCAGCTTGCAGCCCTCGGCCCTCCTGTCGGCAAACATCTTGGCGGTCATGTTGAAGCCGTGGCGGGTGGCGGTCCCGGCCTGTATGCCGAACTGCACGACGTAGTTGCAGTAGGCGTAGTCCGGCGAGGCGTTGCCGGTGGCGGTAAGCAGCTCCTGGTTCCCGTGCGTCCCGGAGCCGCAGATGTCCGATATCGCCGTCTCGGGCATCCCGCCCATGGCCGCGTTGAGCGCGGCGCGGGCATAGATGGTCCCCAGGTTCGAGACCATCGACGACCCTGCCACATACCTCTGGTCCTCGGCCGAGTAGGCAGCGAGCTTCCCGATGTAGAGGCCCATGGCCTCCTCCCAGGTTATCTCCTCCCAGCCGGGGTCGATGCCGATGCCCTTTTCCGGGTTCGTCCTTATCAGGGGCTTCGTTATGCGGTAGGGGTCGTAGAGCTGCATGATGCCCGACGCCCCCTTTGCGCACAAGCGCCCTCCGCCGACCGTCGAGTTGGGGTTGCCCTTGATCTCCATGGCTATGCCGTCGACGACGCGGACGAGGATAGCGCAGTTGTTGAAGCACATGTTGCAGGTGGTGGGCACCCACTTTTCCACGGCGGCGCCCGTCGGCCCCTCTTTTTGGCCTTCCTGCCCTGTCGGCGCGCATCCGACGATGCTCCCTCCGGCAACGCTCATGACCGCCGCCGTTCCCAATGCTCCGGTAATGAAGCTGCGACGGCTCATAGCTCTTTTCTTTCCTCCCATTGCCTCTCCTTTCATCACTCTCATCCCTTTCATCGCTTTCTTCTTCTCGGTGTTCCTTCTCTTGTCCTGCTGTTCGTCCTGCTATCCGTCCTGCCCGATAGGCTTCAGGCCTGCCGAAGCTCCCTCTCAAGGAAGGCGACCCCGATCGCGCCTATTGCGCGGTACACGTCCCCCTCGGCCTTCTCGGCTATAGCGTTGAAGAAGGCGACCCCCCAGACGCCGAGGTGCCTGTCCAAAAAGCCCTGTATCGCCCCTTCGACCTCCCGACCCCTCTCGTCGTCGCCCTCGTCGATCATGCAGCCCAGGTTCTTGCGGAGCACCTGCATGAAGGACAGCTCCACCCCCATATGGTCGCCGCGCTCGGGCGGTGTGCCCTCTACGGTGAACCCGGCTTCCTCATAGGCCCGTGCGACCTCTACCACGACGGTGCCCAAGGGGACCTCTTGGCCGGACTTGCCTTCCTCATGCCCCAGAAAGCGGCTTTCGTAAGGGGTCATCACACTTATCTTGGGGTTGCTGAAAAGGTGCGTGTAGTCCTTCCTGAGCGCATGGAACAGGTCGTCGGCGCTCGTCGGGGAAAAAGCGTCTGCGGCAAGGCTTCGGGTGAGCTCCCCGGCCTCGTCGGCGCCGAACCCGAGCTCGGCCATGATGTCGCACATGTCGCGGTGGTAGTCCCCCCGGTGAAGGGCTTGGGCCAGCTCCGGCGACGTGCGGAACATGAAGTGGCTGAGGGCCTGGTACATATCCGAAGCGGCATACTGGCGGTAGGCCTCGTGTGAGTCTGCCATATTCCTTCCTCCTTTCTTCCTTTTTCTTCTTGTCGGTTTCTTGCTTGCTTATGTGCTTGCTTGTCGGCCTTTTTCTGAAGGGAAGGCCCCCTTGGCGGCAGCCGTCAGACGGCTATCCTGCAATCGTCTTGGTTGTGGGCCTCTGTGCCGCTGAAGACCTTTATCGAGTCCGGGTAGGCTGAGCAGATCAGCGTCAGCCTGTGGGACTGCGCCAGGGCGACTGACTGGCAGGTGGGCACGGCCTTGGTCACGAGGATGGGGATGTGCGCCCGGATGACCTTGGACACCATGTCGACGGGGGTGCGGCCGCTCGTGAAGACCAGGGCCTGCCCGAGGTCGGTGCCACGGTTGAGTGCGTGGCCGATAACCTTGTCCAGGGCATTGTGGCGGCCGAGATCCTCGCAGCAGAAGAGCACTTCCTCGCCGACGGCCAGATAGCAGCTGTGCAGCCCGTAGGTCGCGGAGTGCCCGGGCGTGTCGTGGGAGAACACTCGTGCGAGCCTGAACACGGCCTCGGCGCTCCAGGGTATCGGCCTTACCTTCCCGAGCCTGTCGCCGCAGCAGGCAAGCCCTGGGGCCGCCGGCTTGTCGGACTCGCAGGTGGATACCGCCTTGATGCGCCTCGGGCCGGACATGTCAGGGGGGTTCCCAAGCGACACGGACATGCGCATCGAGCGCCGCTCGAAGCGCATGCCTGCCACGTCCGACCGTGCCGAGATCATCCCCTCGGAGAAGAGGCGCCCCAACACGAGCTCGGGCAGGTCGCTCGGGGAGCAGGCGATATCCATGAACGGGGTTTCGTTGACATGCACGTGAAGCATGGCTTCGACAGGGATGTTCACAAAGGACTGCCTGCCCTGCTTTCCCGGCTCATGAAGGTCGATCCCCTGCGGCACATATACTTCTGGGGAACAGAAAGCGTCGACGATGTTCATCCAACCTCCTTTGGGTGCTTCCGGTTTTCGGAACAGGGCGCAAGGACGTAGGGTGGGGCGGCCCTCCCGTTCCATGAAACCCTTGTTTCCTGATCCCTTGTTTCTTCCTTGACTTTATCGGTGAAACACCGCACAGTGTAGCAAGCGAAATCCACGTAATATATACTGTTTCTGTTAGATTTATCATGGAAAAGGACATATACATGGCAGTTTCCCTTTCCGATGCCCTCGAAGTCGACCAACTCTTCGACCAGTTCCGCGATTTTGACGGCGAGTCCGGGTACCTCAAGGTCATCCCCGAGGCCATGGCCTGCGTGCGCGAGGGAGCAGTCGAGCTGTTGAGGGAAACGCTCGAAAAACCCGCATACAACATGCTTTTCGAGCGGAGGGCCGACCAGGCCTTCCCCATCGGGCTGGCCTTGACTTCGGGCATGCTCATGCGCTGTGCGTGGGAGGGAGGCCTGCCCCTTGAGGAAGGCTACCTTATCAGCGGGAAGTACATCCAGGCCTCCTTCGGGATGACCGACATCTCCGAGCTTATCGAGGCCCTCCATGCAATGCATATCGAGTTTGCGGAAAAGGTGCGGGAGAAGAAGACATACGTCAGCGAGAACTCGGTCGTGCACAAGTGCGCAGGCTACATCACCGTGCACGCAAGCCAGAAGATAGACCTGGATGAACTGGCGTCGTTTTGCGGGTATTCCCTCAACGGCCTGCAGCACCTGTTCAAGCGGTGCACGGGCCTCACCCTGACCGAGTGCATCCGCAAGGAGAAGGTCTCGCGGGCAAAGCTCTTGCTAGAGCGCAGCGACGACAGCTGCCTGTCCATCAGCAACCAGCTTTCGTTTTGCTCCCAAAGCCATTTCGTCACCCAGTTCAAGCGCGAGACCGGCATGACCCCCAGCCAATACCGCAAGGCAACCGTCTAGCGGGCGGGCCGTTGTTGCCGGGTGGGCTGGCTGGCGGGCGGGCGGGCCGTTGTTGCCGGGTGGGCTGGCTGCCGCATGGTCGTCGCCGAGCCCCCGCCGGACGGGCGGGTTGCCGCCGCCCTGGGCGCAGTCTCGGGGATTTCGGGGGGCTTTGGTCTATAATGGGGGGCGACCTGTTGCAAAAGGAGCGTCCATGTCACTTTCTATCGGTATCGTCGGGCTTCCCAATGTGGGGAAGTCGACCCTGTTCACCGCCTTGACCAAGAAGGGCGGGCTTGCGGCCAACTACCCCTTTGCCACCATCGACCCGAATGTCGGGGTCGTGCCCGTGCCCGACGCGCGGCTTGAGGCGCTGGCGCGTATCGACAACCCGGCGAAGGTCGTCCCGGCCACGGTCGAGTTCGTGGACATCGCCGGCCTGGTGGCGGGTGCCTCTTCGGGGGAGGGCCTGGGCAACCAGTTTCTTGCCAACATCCGCGAGACGGATGCCATATGCGAGGTTGTGCGCTTCTTCAGCGACCCGGACGTGGTGCACGTGGCGGGAAAGGTCGATCCCGCAGACGATGTCGAGACCATCAAGACCGAGCTCGTCTTGGCCGACATGGCGACCGTCGAGAAGGCGCTGCCCCGCCTGGAAAAGGATGCGCGGCGCGACAAGGCGCTCGAAAAGAAGCTTGCCGTGGCGCACAGGGTGCTCGAAGGCCTCAACGAGGGGCACCGCGCCCGGAGCCTGGGGCTTTCCGCAGAAGAGCAGGCAGCCGTCTGCGACCTCCACCTGCTTACCATGAAGCCGATGCTCTACCTGGCCAACGTCGACGAGGACCAGCTCTTCGCCGAGCTTCCCCTGATAGACGGCGTTGCCCCGGTTGCGCTGTGCGCGAAGGTCGAGGCCGACCTGGCCGAGCTCGACCCCGACGAGGCGGCCGAGTACCTTGAGAGCCTGGGACTAACCGAAAGCGGGCTGGCACGCCTGGTGCGCGAGGCCTACCGGCTGCTCGGCCTGCAGTCCTACTTCACGAGCGGCGAGACGGAGACGCGCGCCTGGACCGTCCCCATCGGTGCGAAGGCGCCGCAGGCGGCGGGCATTATCCATTCCGACTTCGAGCGAGGCTTCATCAAGGCAGAGACGGTTGCCTGCGAGGACTACCTTGCGCTTGGGGGCGAGGTCGGCTGTAGGGCCGCCGGCAAGCTGCGCCAGGAGGGCAAGGACTACGTGGTGCAGGACGGCGACGTCATGCACTTCAAGTTCAACGTGTAGGGGCGCTGCGCCATGGACTGTCCCGGCACGGGCACCAAGACCCTCGACGAGTTTTGCGCGGAGCACCCCCGGGTCGCCCTCGCGTTCTCGGGCGGCGGCGACTCGTCCTACCTGCTTTCGGCCCTGCTCGACAGGTCGGTGCAGGTAAAGGCGTATTTCGTGCAGTCCGCCTTCCAGTATCCCTTCGAGACAGCCGACGCGCGGCGGGTCGCGTGCGAGCTGGGGGCCGAGCTTGAGGTGATAGAGTTGGACGTCCTTTCCCAGGAGGCTATCTGCGCGAACCCGCCCGACCGCTGCTACCTGTGCAAGCGCTTCATCTTTGGGGCGATCCAGGGGCAGATGGCCCGCGAGGGGTTTTCGGTGCTCGTTGACGGCACGAACGCCACCGACGACCCGGCCCGCCGCCCCGGGTTCAGGGCCCTGGCGGAGCTCGGCGTGCTTTCCCCCTTGAGGCTCGCGGGGCTTGGCAAGGACGAGGTGCGCCAGGCCGCGCACGCATGCGGGTTGTTCACCGCGGACAAGCCGAACTTCTCCTGCCTTGCCACGAAGGTCGAGACGGGCACCCCCCTCACGGCCGAGCTGCTTGGCGCGGTGTTGAAACAGGAGGAGGAGACAGGGAGCGAGGTGCGGTTATGGAACTCAATGAGCTAGAGGCGCTGGTCAACGCGGTGGCCGAGGGCTCGGTCGCCCCCGAGGCGGCCCTGCGCCGCCTGCGCAGCGCACCTTTCACCGACCTGGGTTACGCGAAGGTGGACAACCACCGGGGCATCCGGCAGGGGGTTGCCGAGGTCATCTACGGCGAGGGGAAGACGGCCGAGCAAATCGTCGGCATCTGCCGCTCGATGCTCGCCGAAGGGGAACAGCGCATCCTCGTCACCCGGCTGGCGAAAGGGGTTGCGAAGCGGGTTGCGAAGGGGATGCCCCCCGACGCGCCGCTTGCCTACCATGGGCTGTGCCGGGTCGGCATTGTGGGGGACCTGCCCGAGCCGGGCGGCAGCGGGACGGTGGTCGTGGCGGCGGCCGGCACGAGCGACCTGCCGGTGGCCGAAGAGGCGGCGCTCACGGCAGAGGTGCTTGGGAACCGGGTGGTGCGCCTCTACGACGTGGGGGTGGCCGGCATACACCGGCTGCTTGCGCATACCGACGACATCATGGAGGCGCGCGTCATCGTTGCGGTGGCCGGGATGGAGGGCGCCCTGCCGAGCGTGGTCGCCGGCCTTACCAGCGCCCCGGTGATAGCGGTGCCCACGAGCGTGGGCTATGGCGCGTCGTTTAACGGGATGGCCGCGCTCCTGGCGATGCTGAACTCGTGCGCGAGTGGGGTCTCGGTCGTCAACATCGACAACGGGTTCGGCGCGGGCTACCAGGCCTCGCTGATCAATCATGTCAAAAACTAGGAAGGAAGGCTCGAATGGCTGGGCTACATCTTGACCTCAGGCACGACGCAAGGCGACAGCATATATACGAGGTGCTGCTTGCACGCCTCGACGGGCAGGCGCGCGCCTCGGTCGAGGCGCGGCTTGCGGCGGCGGGGGTCCCCGACGCCCACCACCACGACCTCGCCGAAGTGCTCGGCACCATCGACTCGCTCGCGGTGAGCGAGCGCGTCAAGGGCGACATGAGGGAGATATACCGCATCCTCGCCGAAGCCGAGGCGCAGGTGCACGGCTGTGCGGTCGAGGATACCCATTTCCACGAGGTGGGCAGGGGCTCTTCTATCACGGATTCACTCGGCATCTGCCTTGCCGTCGAGGCGCTTGCCCCGGGGCGGGTTACTGCGACGCCGGTTCAGACCGGCAAGGGCACCGTGCGGTGCGCCCACGGCCTGCTCGACATCCCCGCACCGGCCACGGCGGCCATCCTCGCAGACGACATCCCCCGGTGCGCCGAACTGCTCGAAGGGGAGCTCTGTACTCCCACATCAGCTGCGGTCATCAGGCATTTCGTAGAAGGGTTCACGGGGCGCTGAAAGCGCGGCCGCCTCGGCTCAAGCATGGCCGTTTTGCCTAGAACGTGGTTGTTCTGCCTAGAGCGTGGCCTTCTTGGTCAAGGTGCGGCCGCCTCGGCTGGAACGTGGCCTTCTTGGCCAAGGTGCGGTTGCCCCGCGCCTCGGCTAGAACGCGGCTGCCCGCCCAAACGTGCCCGCCCCGGCTAGAACGTGATAGTCTTGGGTGCCTGGGTGAACGAGTAGAAGGTCGCTTTTGCGTTTTTCAGGTAGAACACGGTGCAGTTCCCGTCGTCCGCCTTGTACATGGGGGTGAGCTCCGGGTATTCGGCGAGCATCGCCGCGTTCGCCTCGACATGGTTGTCCTCGATAGCGGTCGCCTCAAGGCGCAGCCAGCTTCCGTCGAGTGCGCTTGCACAGATGACGATGCGGGGACAGTCGACCATTTGCTTGTAGACGTCCTTTACCCTGCCCGTCTGGATGTAGAGCCTGTTCTCATATTTCATGATGGTTCCGAAAGGGCGGAGCCCCGGCCTGTCCCCGTTCACAGTCGCCACGAAATACGTCTCGTTTTCTTTAAGGTAGGCTAATACTTCATCCATGGTGTACTCTCCTTTGTGGGCCTTTCTATACTCACTCGCTGGGTTAGGAGACAGTATATCAGGATATCGCCGCACCTGTCCTTTGTCTTTGGGGCAGTTGTGAGTCTCCACCAATGTTTCTTATCATATTTTCCGACCGTGCTTTTCCTTTGCGGGGCGGCTTTGCTATCATAAGGGGTCGTGTTTCGGGCCTTGTTTTGCGAGACGGGCCCGCGACCGGCGAAGAGTGGCAACGGACAAGAAACAGGAACCCTCATGACACAGCATCTTACTGAGAAGGATGTACGTGCTATTGCCCAGTACGTGCGCATCGGGCTGCCCGAGGAAGAGGTTGGGCAGCTGAGCATCGACCTGAACAACATCATCGACAGCCTCAAGCCCATAACCACCTATGACCTGGAAGGGGTCGAGCCGACCTACCATCCGATAGACGGGCTTTCAAACGTCATGCGCGAAGACGCAAAGGGACGAAGCCTCACCCAGGAAGAGGCCCTTGCCCGGGCCTCCCGGCAGCAGGACGGGTGCTTCGTGGTGCCCGCTATCCTCGGCGGGGGCGATGCCTCATGACGAACTTCGCAGCCTACGGTGTCCGCGAGATACGCGACGGGATTGCCGCCAAGGACTTCTCGGCCCGCGAGGTAGCCGCGTCCTGCCTGGCGAACATCGCCGCCGCCGACACGGAGGTCCATGCCTTCTTAGAGGTGAGCGAGGCCCTTGCCTTGGGCCAGGCGGACAAGATAGACGCAGCAATCTCTGAGGGCAGGCTTGCCGAATGCGGCATCCTCGCGGGGGTCCCCGTTGCGTTCAAGGACAACATGAACCAGCTGGGCACCCACACCACCTGTTCCTCCCGGATGCTGGCCGAATACCGTTCTTCCTATGGGGCGACCTGCGTCGAGAAGGCCATCGGTGCTGGCGCCATCCCCTTGGGGAAGCTCAACATGGACGAGTTCGCCTTCGGGTCGTCCACCGAGACCTCGTATTTCGGGGCGACGAGAAACCCCTGGGACACGGGCCGGGTTCCCGGTGGCTCTTCGGGCGGCAGCGCCGCGGCAGTAGCCTCGGCCCAGGCCTGCGTGACGCTGGGGAGCGACACCGGCGGCTCGATCCGCCAGCCGGCGAGCTTCTGCGGCGTCGTCGGCGTCAAGCCGTCCTACGGCGTGGTCTCGCGCTACGGCGTGGTCGGGTTCGCCTCGTCGCTTGACCAGGTGGGCCCCCTTGCGCGGACCGTGGAGGATGCGGCATTCGCGCTCAACGCCATCTCCGGGCTCGACCTGCGCGACTGCATGAGCAAGGACACCCAGACAGATTTCACGGCACGCCTTGCCGAAGGCGTTTCCGGCATGAGGGTTGGCATCGTCCCCGCCTTCATGGAGGCGCCCGGCCTGGACGGGGAGGTCAAGGCGAAGGTCGAAGAGGCGGCAGAGAACCTCGAGAAGCTGGGCGCCACCTTTGTCGAGGTAGACCTGCCCCATGCGCAGGCCGCCATGAGCGCCTATTATGTGCTGGGGCCCTGCGAGGCCTTCTCCAATCTCGCCCGCTTCGACTCGGTGCGCTACGGCTACTGCGACCCGGGGCACGCCGACCTCGGCTCCCAGTACGAGGCGAGCAGGGGGAAGGGTTTCGGCATGGAGACCTGCCGCCGCATCATGTTAGGCAGCTACCTCCTTTCGGCGGGGGTCTACGACACCTACTACTACCCGGCGGCCCAGGTGCGCACGCTCATCACGCACGACTACCGGCAGGCCTTCGAGAAGGTCGCGTGCATCCTGGCGCCGGTCACCCCGAGGACGGCGTTCAGGTTCGGCGAGATAAGCGATCCGACGCTCATGTACCTTTCCGACATGTTCACCGTATCGGTCAACATCGCGGGCAACGGCGGCATGAGCCTGCCGGTCGGCCTCGGTGCGGACTCCGGCCTGCCTGTGGGCGTGCAGCTCATATCCCCCCAGTTCAAAGACGAGAACATGATACAGGCGGCTGCGGCGCTCGAATCCTGCTACGACCATGTGCGCATCGCGCCGGGCTTCGCTGAGGGAAAGGCGGGTGCCCGATGAAGAGACTCCCCGAGGTGCTGAGGGATTGGGAGGCCGTCATCGGCCTTGAGGTCCACACCGAACTGACGACCCTCAACACGAAGATGTTCTGCGGGTGTGCGCTTGAGTTCGGGGCTGCCCCCAACAGCCATACCTGCCCGGTCTGCCTGGGCCTGCCGGGCGCCCTGCCCGTTCCGAACAAGGCGGCAATCGAGTCTATCGTGCTCGCGGGGCTTGCGACCAACTGTGAGATCGAGAAGGAGTCGATGTTCTACCGCAAGAACTACACCTACCCCGACATATCGAGCAACTTCCAGATAACGCAAGGCCCCGTCGCCTTCTGCATGCGCGGATGGATGGACCTCGACGTGGACGGCGCCGCCGCGCACGAGCGCGTCGACCTCAAGGAGGCACGCGAGCAGGGCAGCTACACCACGCGCATCGGCATCACGCGCATCCACATGGAAGAGGATGCCGGGAAGCTCAACCACGTCGGCAGCGTCGACGGGCGCATTGCGGGCGCAACCCATTCGCTGGTCGACTACAACCGGTGCTCGACGCCGCTTATCGAGCTGGTGACCGAGCCGGACTTCCGTACCCCCGAAGAGGCACGGCTCTTCATGCAGAAGCTCCGCCAGATATACCTTGCGCTGGGCATCTCCGACTGCTCGATGGAGGAAGGCAGCCTGCGCTGCGACGGCAACATCAGCCTACGCAGGCGCGGCGAGGCCCGCCTCGGCACGAAGACCGAGCTGAAGAACATGAACAGCTTCAAGAACCTCCATGACGGGCTGGTCTATGAGATCTGCCGCCAGGCGGAGGTGCTTGAGGAAGGCGGCATCATCTACCAGGAGACGCGCCACTGGGACCCCACGGCCCGGCATACCATCATGATGCGCCAGAAGGAGACGGCGGACGACTACCGCTACTTCCCCGAGCCGAACCTGACGCCCTTCGTGCTTTCCGACGACTTCATCGAGGGCATACGCGCACGGCTGCCCGAGCTGCCCGACGACAAGGCGAAGCGCTTCCAGGCCGATTTCGGGCTGTCCGCCTACGATGTGCGCCACCTGGTCGAGCAGCGCAGCACCGCGGACTTCTTCGAGGCCTGCATGGAGGCGGCCGGCGGTGTGGGTGCGGGCGGCGGTGCGGTTCCCGGCGGCGCGGAAGGTGTGAAGCCGCTTGCAAAGCCGCTCGCGAACCTCATCATCAACGACGTCGCCGGCTACCTGAACGCCAACGACGGCACCGACCTTGCGGACACGGCGCTCACCCCCGCCCGCGCGGTTGAGCTTGTCAGGCTGCTTGCGGATGGCGCGGTATCGTCGAAGCAAGCCAAGGAGGTGTTCGCGGCGATCCTTGCCGAGGACAAGGACCCGCAGGCCATCGTGGCCGAGCGGGGGATGGAGCAGGTTTCCGACACCGGCGCCATCGAGGTGGTCGTGGAGGCGGTGCTTGCGGAAAACCCCGACAAGGTCGCGCAGTACCAAGGCGGCAAGACCGGCCTCATGGGCTTCTTCGTCGGCCAGTGCATGAAGGCCATGGGTGGGCAGGGCAACCCGAAGGTCATCAACGAGCTGCTTGCAAAGAAACTGGGCTAGGAATGGACTACCTAAGGGGCGTCCCCCTAGACACACTGACCACCATGCGGCTGGGCGGCCTCGCCCGGTATGTCGCAGAGGTGAAGACGAAGGACGACCTGGCAGCCGCCGTCGCCTTCGCCCGGGAGCAGGGCCTGCCGTGGTTCGTGTTGGGCGGCGGCTCCAACGTCGTGGCACGGGGCGACTATGAAGGACTCATCATCCTCAACCGGATCCGCGGCTTCGAGCGGGTTGCCGAGGACGTTTATTCGGCGACCTACCGCATCGGTGCCGGGGAGGTCTGGGACTCGGTCGTCGAGAGGCTGGTGCAGGCCGGCCTCGGCGGCGTCGAGGCGATGAGCGCCATCCCGGGCTATGCCGGCGCGGCGCCGATCCAAAACGCCGGCGCCTACGGCCAAGAGATTGCCGACACCTTAGTCGAGCTGGAGGCCTTGGACACCGACCGGGGCGAGTTCGTTTTCCTGAGTGCTGCGGACTGCGGCTTTTCCTACCGGAACAGCATCTTCAAAGATCCTGTGGCCCGACACCACATCATCTCGTCTGTCACGCTGCGGCTTGGCAAGGGGCTGCTGGGACCGCCCTCCTACCCGTCGCTTGTGCAGTACCTGGAGGACAACGCGATTGCGGCTGTCTCGCCGGCCGCTGTCCGCGAGGCCGTCATCGCCATCCGCGCCAGCAAGCTGCCCGACCCGCAGGATGTCGCGAACGCCGGCTCCTTCTTCAAGAACCCGGTTGTGGACAAGGCCCTGGCAGAGCAGGTGCTCGCCCGCTTTCCCGACCTGCCCTGCTGGGAGATGCCCGGGGGCAGGGTAAAGCTCGCCGCCGGCTGGCTGATCGACCAGACCGGCCTCAAGGGGCACAGCGCCTACGGGCTGCAGGTCTACCCAAAGAACGCGCTGGTGGTGGTGAACCTCTACGCCCAAACAGGCGCCGATCTGGAAAGGTTCACATCCGAGGTCATCGCCGCAGTCCACGAGAAGTTCGGCATAAAACTAGAGCAAGAGCCCGAAAGCCTGTAGCGGCAGGGGCTCTCAAAGAAGCAAACCGCTTTCCTGCTCTGCCCGTAGGGCTCAAAGTGATGCTAAAGATAAGATGTTGGCCGCTGTTGTAAGATGTTTTGATATAATCCCACTTGCCAAACCATACGCTTCATTTATGGAGCATTAATAACATCTGCCAAGAAGGGCATCTGCCCGAATTCTGGGTGTTATTAAGCTCAAGTATGGTTTGGCGACCGTGGGTGGATGCCCTTCTTCCTACAGGACATCGAGGTCGCTGTTCGCCAGTCACCAAGAAGGTTTCCCTCACGACCGAATGAGTCGGTATTCCATAGAGGAAGCGAGGGAGCTTATGGCTGGACCGAGGGTTGCGGATGTAATCAAGTACGAAGGCGACAACACTACCTTCATCTGGAAATCCCCCATCGAGGACTTCAACACAACGACCCAGCTCATCGTGCATGAGTCGCAAGAGGCGATCTTCTTCATGAACGGCCAGGCCCTCGACCTTTTCGGGCCAGGGCGGCATACTTTAGAGACGCAGAACATCCCACTGCTCCGGAAGATATTCGAGAAGCCCTCCAAGGGGCCTTTTTCCACAGGCGGCATGGTACAAGCGGACGGCCCCACACCCTACCACTGCGAGGTCTACTTCATCAACAAGACCGAGCAGATGGCGGTCACCTGGGGCACCGACAGCAAGGTCACCTATGACGACCCCCAGCTGAAATTCCCCCTTTCCATAGGCGCTTCGGGCGAGATGACGCTTAAGGTCGGGGACTCCCGAAGACTGCTGGTCAACGTGGTGGGCACAGAAACGGTGCTCACGCAGGAAGGCATCAAGTTGAAGTTTCGGGCCTTCCTCCAAAACAGGATAAAGGCCTACCTCGCGCGCACCATGAGGGAGCAGTCCATCAGCATCTTCGAGACTGATGAGCACCTGGGCAAGATATCCGACGACCTGCATGCGCAGCTCACTCCCGACTTTCGGGACTACGGGCTTGTCCTGGAACGCTTTTTCGTCACGACAATCGTCAAGCCCGACGGCGAGAAGAACTACGAGCGGCACAAGGAGCTGCGCTTCCGCCAGTACGGGGATATCGCCGACGCGCAGATACGCCAGCAAGTCGGCGTCATCGACCAGGAAACCGATTACAAGCGCACCGTCATCGAGTCGCAGGCCTCTGCGCAAAAGCGTCAAATCGAAGGCTATACCTACCAGCAGGAACGCGCCTATGACTCCATAGAAACGGCCTTTCGCTGTTTACTATGGGTAGTATAGATCATCAACTGGGCACCACACTCAGGTCAAGACCGCTGCAATTCAAATAGATCATCGCTTTGAAGTACTCATTGTTACGGTAGCCTCTGGCTCTTCTCTTCACATTTTGCACCACGGAGTTGATGCCTTCAAGGATGGCGTTGGTGACTCTATTTTCGAAGTAGTTCAGTATCT
>Ga0082212_10001009_pt1 | contig 41322 bp, 35 predicted proteins | sample TergutNt197P3_FD_71548 | JGI IMG/M metagenome (GOLD analysis project Ga0082212, IMG submission 71548) | Neocapritermes taracua P3 segment gut microbial communities from Petit-Saut dam, French Guiana - Nt197 P3 | ecosystem: Host-associated > Arthropoda: Insects > Digestive system > Gut ...
TGGAAAGATGCCGGTGAACTGGCCCGGATAACAGACATTGTTATTGCCCGAAGAATGGAGAAAACCGGAAGGGGGAAATTCCCCTACCCGCACAAAGAATTAAAAAACGAAATAATGGCCATTTCTTCGGCAATGATCCGCAAAAGGATCGCCGACGGCAGCACATGGCAGTACCTGGTCCCGCCGGGGGCCCGTTTTATTATAGAGGACAGGGGGCTTTACCGGGGCAGCCAAAGAAGTAAAGCCGGAAACGGGAAAAAACCAAATGCACATGGGGAAATAACCAGCGCCCTTATTGCCCGTGTCGAAGATGCGGCCAGGGCAGCCCTTTCCGCCAAACGTTTTATCCATTCCAGAAACACTGCCCTTATGGCCAGGGACATTGCCATACGCCATAAACTAGATGCAGATGCCGCCTATTTGGCGGGGATTGCCCATGACATGGCAAAAAGCCAGAGCACAGACCTTGAACACGGGAAGACCGCGGCGGTATTGCTACAGAAACGGTTCGGAATACATAATAAGGATGTACTGGAAGCAATTAAATTCCATACGACAGGGAACCCAAAAATGGGGGATCTTGCCAAAGCGGTATATATTGCCGACAAGATTGAATTTTCACGGCCTGGCAGCCGCATTAAATGGAGGGACATGGCAACCGGCAAAAAATGCAGCCTGGATGAACTCTTTTACACAGTTTTAAAAGACAATGTCGCATGGCTTGTTGAATCGGGCATTAAAACGGCAAAAGAAACACTCCGGCTGCTGGAGGGAAAGTGAGCAAAACATTCGATTATAAAACAGACATCAGCATTTTCCTTGTTTTAGCCATTGTACTCATTCTTTTGGGCGGGGTCCTTTTTACGCTGAATGTTCTGCGCTCAGACCCAATAGAAGAAGCCCTTGCCGGCGAGGACCTAATCAATATCCTTTTTGTCTTCGAGCATGAGCAAAAACCCCTGGGCTCCTATGTAATCATATATTCACCAATGAACAACCGGGCAGCGGCTATTTCCATACCCGGCGATACGGGAAAAATCCTAAAAACAGAAGACAGAAGGGACAGGCTCGATGCGGTTTATCTTTCCAGCAATATAGAAGCATTTAAAACAGAAATCGAAGACCTCCTGGGGCTTTCGGTAAACTATTCAATTGTATTTGAAACGGAAAAACTGGCAAAAATAATTGACGCTATAGATGGGGTGAATATCTTTATTCCCAATGCCTACGATATTTACGGGGAAGAAATAATCCTTTTCCCGTCGGGGAACACGACCATGGACGGCGACAAGGGTATCCAATACATTGTTTTTGAACTTCCCGAAGAGGATACAAACGATTCCGGGCTCCGGCGGGAACAATTTTTCCGCGGGCTCCTTAAACGGCTTGGCGAAAAAAAAGACCTGCTGCAGGATCCGGTTGTTGCCCGGTTCTTTTTCCCCCTTCTTAATACAAGGATGAACCGCCTTACCCAAAGAAAGCTCTTCCAGGCGCTTGCTTCCCTGGACATGGACCGGATACATATACAGGCAGTATCGGGGAATTACCGCGAAGTTTCCGGGCAAAGGCTCCTTTTCCCCTATTATGACGGCACGGTTATCCGCGATGTGGTAAGGCAGGCCCAGCGCAGCCTGGAACAGGTAACCCAGGGCACCCTGATAGAACGGATATTTACCGTGGAAATACTAAACGGCACAACTACGACAGGGCTTGCGTCCCGTACCGCAGAGCTTATCCGGGGTTTTACGTACGATGTTATTGTTACAGGCAATGCAGACAGGAACGATTATGACAACACAGAGATTATCGATCGGAGCGGAATAGAAAACGCCGTGTACAACTTTGCCGGGGTAATCCGCTGCTCCAATATCCGGTTTGAGTCAAAGCTCCCCGACGACACCGACCCGGGACTAATGACACACGAAAACCGGGCGGATTTTACCCTGATACTGGGGAAGGACTTTAATGGGCGATATGTTACAGGAAACTAGCACAAGGGAAACTGGGGCTGCGCCGGGCAGCCAGGAAACGCCGGGCGGCCAGGAAACGCCGGACACAAGGCCGGTTAGCTCTTTATGCAGGCTAATCGAAGATCACAAGGGCGGCGATGTTGTTGCCCTGGACCTGCGGAAACTGAACCTATGGACAGATTTTTTTATAATTGCCACAGTAACCAGCAGCACACACCTCCAGGGCCTTTTGCGGCAAATAAAGGAATATGCCGCCCAGGAAGGGCTTGCCATACAGCGCCAGACCCAAAAAGAAGACTCAGGCGGGTGGAGCCTTGTTGACATGGGGACGGTCGTGATTCACCTAATGACCGCCCAATCAAGGGAATTCTACGAACTGGAGGAATTGTGGAGTTCTGCCGGGCGGGTTTACACCAATTAAAATCAATACTTTTTCGGGGCCTTTTCAAAACTTTTGCTTTGAAAAAGCAACCCTGGATTTAAAGGGAAAACCGGTCTTTTACCGGTTTTTCCAAAGCCATTTTCGAAACTAACAGAGTTTAAAAAATGGCTCATTCATCAAAATCGTCGTAATCCATATCTTCTTCGTAGTCGTAATCGTCGTCTTCTTCCTCATCGAAATCATCTTCATCATCATCGTCAAAGTCGTCGCTATCGTCAAAATCGTCTTCAAAATCATCGTCGTCGTCAAAGTCGTCTTCGTCCTCAAGATCATCATCCCCTTCGTCACTGTCACTCAGAATGACGTGGCTGGGATATTCAAGCTGCCAATATGCGGTACTTTCTGTCCAATGATTTGTGTACGCCAGAGGCAATAATTCCAGGTCCTCCATTGATAATCTCCTTCCTTCGAACATAAGGGAGTAAATAAAGTTCTGTCAAGTATTTATCCGGGCTTTTTTAAAAATTTTTTAAAAAAACTCATCTTGATTCAGTAAAAAATATAGTAAAAAATAGCCTGTGGTTCAACCAGTACATAAACCAAACAATAAAATACGGCTTAAATCGCCGGGAAAAATCAACCTGCACCTGGCTGTCGGCGGGAAAAGGCCGGACGGCTTCCATGAGCTATGGAGCATATTTACCGCCCTGGATTTTGCAGATACCCTAAATATGTCGCTTTTGCCGGGAAATGACGGGCAGACAGCCATTACTATACGGGAAGAGGGGCCTTTTCTGGAACTTGTGCAAAAAGGGCAGGTTTTCCCCCCCATTCCGGCAGAAAAAAACACTATTTTCCTCGCTTCGCAGCTATTCCGCAGGAAAACCGGTTTTGAAGCGAACCTTTCTGTGGAATTAATCAAACGCATACCCCCGGGGTCGGGGCTTGGGGGAGGGTCCTCCAATGCAGCGGCGGCCCTCCTGGGCATGAACGAGCTTGGCAGGGGCTTTGGCATACAACTTTCGGGGGAAGAGATGCTGGATACGGCTTCCTGTGTGGGCAGCGACGTCCCTTTTTTTGTGGAAATTGCCCTGCCCTCTGCAAAAAAAAGCCCTGCACGTTTTGTTAGCGGGCGGGGGGAAATTGTCGATTATCTGCCGCCGCCCCCCCCACTGGGGGTTTTGCTGGCTTTTCCCGGTTTTTCGAGCCATACAGGCGCATCTTATGCATTATTGGACGAAAAACGCCCTGTACCGCCAACAACAGCGGGGGGGCTGGCCAGCGGGATGGGTTTTACCTGGGACTCCCCGGAAAATTGGCGCTTTTATAATGATTTCGAAAAGCTTTTACTGGGTTACGGCAAGGGACAGGAACAATCTGCCTTTAAAACCATGCAGGAAGATATAACAAAAGCCGGGGCAGCGTTTTTCGGGCTTTCCGGTTCCGGCTCGGCATTTTTTGGCGTCTTTTCCACCCCTAAAGAAGCCGAGGAGGCGAAAAAAAGGCTAAGCGGGGTTTTTTATGTGCCTAAAAGCACTTTTTTCTTGCGTGATAATTAAAATTGGTTGTAAAATAAAATAAATAAAAACGGTTGAGAAACGGTTATTCTTGACTTAACAAGGAGCTCCCCATGGATATAACCGACATCCGTGTCAGAAAAGTAACAGGAGAAGGCAAGCTTAAGGCTTATGTTACGGTTACTTTCGACAACTGCTTTGTAGTTCATAATGTAAAAATTATCGAAGGGAAAAGCGGTATCTTTATAGCCATGCCCAGCCGAAAAACCCGGGCAGGGGAATACAAGGATGTGGCGCATCCAATTTTCCCCGAATTCCGCCTAAAACTCCAAAAACAGATCCTGGAAAAATACGACTCGGGCAATGTCCAGGACGACATGTCGGTCGAGCTGTAACAATAGTCTTACAGCAGCCCTTCCAGCTCGTCCACCAGGCGGCCAAATGCCCTGCAGGCGGACTCGACCGGCCCTGGGCTCGACATATCCACACCTGCAATTTTAAGGGCCTCAATCGGGTAACGGGAGCCGCCCGATTTTAAAAAAGCAAAGTAATCGTTCCTCTCTTTTTCCCCGCCGGACGCGACACGCTCTGCCAGTGCATAGGAAGCGGAAATCCCCGTGGCATATTTGTACACATAAAAAGCCCGGTAAAAATGGGGTATCCGCAGGCCCTCCAGGTCGCTGGTTTCTTCAAAATGCATTTCATCCCCAAAGTACTTTACCAAAAGTGCCCGGTATTCGCTGCGCAGCGTTTCCAGGGTTAGGGGCGTACCGGACTCTTCCAGCCCGTGGCACCGTTTTTCAAATTCGGCAAACATGGTCTGGCGGTACAGGGTAGAAAGGAAATCATCGGCCCTTTTATTAATAATATACCGTTTAAGCTCCAGGGAACCGGCAGTTTTTAACAGGTACCGGAAAAGCAGTTCCTCGTTAAATGTACTGGCAACTTCTGCTTCGAAAATGGTGTAGCTGTACTGCAGGAAGGGGTTTGCCCGGGCCGAATACCAGGAATGCATTGAATGCCCCCCTTCGTGGGCCAGGGTAAAAACATCCCGTATCGAATCATCCTTATAGTTCATTAAAATGAACTGGTCGGCCGTATAGCTCCCGGCGGAAAAAGCGCCGCTCCTTTTCCCTTTGTTTTCGTAACGGTCCGCCCAGCGGCCCAGAAGCCCGTTTTTAAGGGTAGAGACATATTCACCGCCCAGTGGGGCAAGGGCATCGCCGATCATCTGTACCGCTTCTTCCCATGAGGTAACTTTTTTTACCCCCGGCACAAGCGGGACATAGACATCGTAATGCCGCAGCTCATTGAGTTTTAGCACACGCCTGCGCAGGCTGTAGTAACGGTGGAGACTTTCGAGGTTGTCGCCAACGGTGGAGATCAAATTGTCGTAGACTGCCTCGCTTACATCATCGGGGAACAGCGCTGCCGCACGGGCAGAAGGGAAGCCGCGTATACGGGCGTGGATAACGTCATTTTTGACAGAACCCCCGTAAAGCGCTGCCAGCGTAGTTTTGTGGGCGTTAAAACAGCTGTAAAAAGCATTGTATGCCTTTTCGCGCACCCCCCTGTCCGGGTTTTCCATAAATACCGACCAGGTTGACTGCGAGAGGGGAAGTTTCCCGTCTTTTGTCTCGATAGTGCCAAAATCAAGGTCCACATTGGTCAGTACCGAAAACGCCTGGTTCGCGATACCTTCCCCTTCGGCATGGATGGCAAGGAGCCGCTCTTCCTTATCGGATAAAATGTAAGGTTTAAAGCGGAGGAGTTTTTTAAGGTAGACAACATAATCCTTTAGCCGGGGGTGCGGTAAAAACGACTGTATATCGCCGTCGGGGATAGCCTGAATTTCCGGCCCGGCCCATGACATAGCAGCGCTTATTTTTGCGGCGATCATGGTGAACTTCCCTGTCATGGTACGCGCTGCATCGGCCCCTTCGTCCTCGGTCTCGCGAAGGTCGCAATAGTAGGCAAGTTTTTCTTCCAGTAAACCCAAATCCCGGTAAAAATCCAGGTAATCCGCCAATGCCACGGCAGATTTTCCTAAAGTACCCCGAAACCCCGGAATTTTTTCCAGCGCTTCCCCGAATACAGCCAAATCTTTTTCCCAGGATGCGTCATTGGCATAAAGGCTCGATAAATCCCACTTATACCGGTTGTCTATTTCGATGCGTAGAGGGATTTTTTTTTCGTTCACGTTATCTGACATAGTAAGAGCATAATCAAATGAAAGGAAAAAAGAAAGGCTGGTACCGGGAGCTGGCGGAAACGGTGTCAGTCACCTTTTTTTGCTGCTGGCAAAATGGGACAATTGGCTTACCTATCTACTTCCGATTCGCCTTCCAGGTTAAATTCTTTAATTAAGGCGGGCATTTCGTCGGCGTTTATTGTTACACTTCCGGCAAAGCGGTAAGCTACATAATCCATGGCAATAACTTTATCCAGCAGATCGCGCTTCATATCGATAAAATTCATAATCAAAAACAGGTCTTTTTCGGCGTAACCGTCTGCCGGCACTTCCAGGATATTTTTTTCCGTCCCTTCGGCCCAAAAGCGCCCTTCCCCGTAAAGCTCATACTGGAAAGAAGAAAGGGTTAGGGGGAATGGGTTGGGGTTATCGACACGGACCTTTACCCGGAGGCGGGTATTAATCAGTTCTGCCTGGAGGATCATGATCGAGCTGATGGAAAAGCCCGGCTCCAGGATTTCCGGCCCCGCAGGCACAACCGTGTCCGGGGTATGTTTACAGGTAACAAACAGCAGAACAACGGCAGATAACAGCAAAAACCGCTTCATAGTCCATTATCGGCATATTAAGGTTTATTCAAAACTTCGTACATTAATTAGGGCATAGCATATTTAACCCCCCTGGTTCGCAGCTGCTTTCGTTGTTTTTGCGTACCTCGAACAAGTTACTGTCTACTGTCCCTTTTTTAATCCCCATAATCCCCGCAACCTGCCTGTTCGAAGCCTCAATCCGCATCCTGTTAAGTCGCCTGCGCATGGAAGCAAGCCGCTTTCGCCCTGTATTAAGGCAGCGCTCCATCCTGTACCAATGGGCCGAATGGTAGGACGCCGCCTTTAGCCTTTTCTCGAAGCTAAGGCAGCGGTAAAACTGGCAGTGGATCCGCTCCTTTAGGCCATTGATTGCCTCTTCGCGCTGGAGGCGCACAATACGCAACTCGTCTACCATACGGAACAGTTCTTCCCTCTCCAGCCCCAGCGCAGGGGCAAGCCGCTCCAGTTGGGCATCTGACAAATAATAGTAGGATTTAAGGATAAGCATTAAAACCTGCCGCGGGTTGGATACTTTTTTGGGCGGTGGGTCATCATTTAAATATTCAAGCTCTTCTTCCATTACCATCATTTCCTGGGCTTTCTCATCCCACCAGGTTTTCTCGATAATGCGATGGTCTTTTTTGCGAAAATAGTATTCTTTTGCGGAAAGCCTGACCATGGCAGTAATATATGCGTCAAAACATGACCCCTGATCGCTATAATGATCGATGGCCCGGCTTAACCGCGGGTATAGCCATGAAATAAAATCATCGCGGGTGTCATCATTAAACTTGCCTATGGAAAAACGCCGGGGGTGTTTTTTAATAAACATAAAAAGCTTGCCCTCCATCTCCTTCCTCCCCAGGCTGCCTTTTAGGTAATTTTCCAGTAAATTATTAAGGCCTTCTGCTTCTTCAACAATGGATGCAGTCTGCATTATCATCTCCTTGCAAAGTCGGTATAACACAGTACAGGGGGAAAAAATGATTTTTGCTTGGGTTTTCGGAAATTTAATGACAAATGTCATGTAAAACGCAATTTGCCGCTGAGTTTTTTATACAATTAATTGGGATTCTTCCTGGCTGAGAGGTGCGCATGCGCCCTGGTTTCGACCCTGTAGAATCCGGCAAATCAGCCTCCTAACCATGTACATTACATTTTACCAGTGAAAATTTAAAATTACACGTTTACATGGTTAGGCATCAGTATAGTTAATATTACTGTTACCCCGTGGTCTGTTTACCGGGGAATTCCAGAAGTCTCAACCATGACGCATGCGCACCTCTCAGTCAGCATTATTCTGCTTAATGTATAATAAGCTCAGCGGAAGATAGGTGTTAACATCCGTCGCAAAACAACAATTTGCCGCTGAGCCAGTCATATTAGCTATCGAATACATGCCTGGAAAGGGGCGGGTTTGCTTGATTTATTCAAGTAAAATAATATGACTGGCTCGGCGGCAAATTGAAGTTTATGTCCCTTTTTTCCGATAATTATATTAACGGAGGAAAGTATGAAAAGGTACTACATCAAAAGCGGCCCCGCTAAATCTGAGTATTTGGACATCCTTTCTGAGACCGATGAAGGGTACAATATCAGACTCACCAAAATCAGCGACGGGGACAGGAAGATACGCGAAGACTTTATCAACCGTCACCTTTTTGACATCTGTGTAAAAACCGGTTACCTTTCCGAACTGGCATCGGCAGAATTCGGTTTCTCGGCTGCTTAAACTAAAAATACCTATAAAAATCCCATTGAACAAATACTCCCCTTGCGTTTAAACTGTCCGTATGAAAATACGGGTAAAGATTTTTATGGTTGTCCTCCCCTTGATCATCGTAACCCTTACCCTGGCGGAAATTGCCTCTTACTTTAATGCCAAAAACGGGATTACCCGCATTGCCCGGCAATTTTTAAGTTTTAAAGCCGGGGAAATAAAAAAATATACCTCCAGTCAATGGGAACTCCTTGTGGAAAACGGCTATGATTCACGGCCGGATATGGTTCAGGCAGCCAAGGAAGCGGCGGCGGCCTATGCACGGAGCATACTCTTAAGCGACACAGAGCTAATCCTTGCAATAAATGACTCTTACCGCCTTGCCATGAGCACATCCCCTGTTAATTTAAGTGATGATGAAATTACGAAATTAAAACCCCTCCTGGAAGATGAAAGTGAAACCCTCTTAATTGCGGAAATAGGGGGCAAAACCAGAATATTCCAGTCATTTTATTTTATCCCTTTCCAATGGAACATTATTTTAACAGAAGAGTATTCTGTGTTCTTTGCCGATGCGGAAAAAATTGCCATGGAGACCCTGTTCACCCTGGTATTGTCCCTTGCTGCTGCTGCACTGCTCCTTGTTATGTTTTCTATGCACATTACAAACCCCCTTGGCCGGGTTATTAAAGCCATGAACGGGATTATAGCCGGCGGGGATCTTTCTGCGCGTGTCCCGGTTGAATACCGCGACGAGACAGGGCACCTTGCAATGACTTTTAATACCATGCTTTCGGAACTGGAAAAAGCTTATGAAAGGATAAAAGGCCAGGCATTCGAAGCCGTGATGGCACAAAAAAAAGAAGAGCGGGTACGCAACATTTTCCAGAAATACGTACCAAATGATTTAATAGAAAAGTTTTTTGCCTCCCCCGAATCAATGCTGGTTGGCGACAACCGCGACCTTGCGATACTTTTTTCCGATATCCGCAGCTTTACGACTATTTCCGAAGGGCTTGCCCCGGACGAGCTGGTAAAGTCCCTTAACCGCTATTTTTCCGGCCAGGTAGACATAATAATGAACAGGAACGGCATTGTAGACAAATATATCGGGGACGCGATAATGGCGTTTTGGGGAGCCCCAGTCAAACACGATGACGACCCCCTCCAGGCAGTCCTTTCCGGCCTGGACATGCTGGATGCGGTTAACGTATTTAACGCCAGGCAGCGGGAAATAGGCAAGACTGAGTTCCACATTGGCATTGGGATCAATTACGGCACGGTAACCGTCGGCAATATTGGAAGCGAACGGAAAATGGACTATACGGTAATCGGCGACATGGTTAACCTTGCCAGCCGTATGGAAGGGCTTACCAAACCATACCATGCGGAACTTTTAATCAGCGAAACGCTATATGCCGAACTGGAAAAAATATCTGCACTGGAAGCAGGGTCGGAACCCCGGATATTAACACGCCTCCTGGACACTGTAGCAGTAAAGGGAAAAACCAAAGGTGTTAAAATTTATACGGTAAAACGAAACCCCGGCGAAAAAGAAAGCCGTGCATGGGACCTGCATAACCAGGCAATGGAACTCTATTATAAACGTGACTTTACCCAGGCTATTTCCAGATTCCAGGAAACCCTCGCCCTGCTGCCGGATGATTATAACGCAGCCAGTTTAATGGAGCGCTGCAGGGCATACCAGATCGACCCCCCGCCGGAGGGCTGGGACGGCGTAGAAGTAATGAAGACAAAATAATAAACCTCAATTTACCTAAACTCTGCCAGATACTTCCAGTACCGGGATGGCATAAATTGTTTCTGCAGCTTTGGGTTTGCCCTGTCTTCGTTATTAATGGAGCGGTGGTAGTTTTTCCAGAGGGCCTCCCATTCGTCGCTGTTTTGCGCTGCGCAGTTATGTTCCGCAGAGCCCTGCACGGTGTTGTTTTCCTGTACTTTTTCTTTTGCGCCAAGCGGCCGAAGGACAGGCAGTTTCCCGTTTTTACATGTTAAAATAAAATTTCGCCTTTCGTCGATAATTGCCCACGATTTTTTTCCAAAGCGCTGCCGGAAATGATCGGCAAGCAATGGCAGGACAAAATGATCCGGCGAACAGATAGCTGTGTAACAATCTTCTCGATCCGGCTTAAAGCGGAGCAGGCCCCGCAGGCGGTCAAATTCGCGCATTACCTTAAATGCGGCAATTTTAACCTGCTCGGTATCCGGATCAAGCCTGTCGTTACATACTTTTTCTGCAAGGCAGCGCGCAGTTTCTGTTGTAATATCCCCTGCGCTTTCCGCTGCCGCAATCACTTTATGCGCAAAGCTTATGATTGCAGGGCGCGGCGGGCTAACCGGGCTGTGTACGGAACAACCGTACAGAAGGGCGTGCAGGGCGTTGTCGCGGGCGTTAAGGGAAATCCCTTCCAGCCTGGAAAGCAATTCGCCAATAACGGCGGCGCTTTCGGTATCGGGGCCTGCCCCATTAATTTCTGCAGTATCGAACAGTTCCATAGGGCCCTAAAAATTAAACAGCGGCAATTGCAGGCCGTCGTCCCCGTCAACAAGAATGCGCCGCAGTCGGCCCGGGTTTTCGATAATCCTATGGGCTGCGGTTACAGGTAATTTTATGCCAGGCCGGTCAAAGAACAGGCCACCCAGGGTAAAAAAATACCTTGCCCGTTTAAGGACAACACCGAGTCGGCGGAGGCCGTCAAAACTGATTGCCCGGGATCGGCGAACTTCAACAATGCGCCGTGCGCTTTGCGCCCCTATACCGGGGACCCGGAGCAGATCCTCGTAGGGGGCAAACTTTAATTCAACCGGGTATTTATCAAGATGCTGCAAAGCCCAGGCGGTTTTTGGGTCCAGGGATGGATCAAGGAAAGGCTGCTCCTTGTTCAAGATCTCACCCGGCATAAAATGATAAAACCGCATAAGCCAGTCTGCCTGATAAAGCCTGTGTTCACGAACCAAGAGCCGTCTGGGGGATGCCCCCTGCGTAAACCCTGTGCCGGCGGTTTCGCCAGGTAGCCAAGCAGAGGGCCCCTGTGTATCTTCCAGCGGATCTTCCTCGAAACCGGTGAGCACCCCCTGGTCTGCTGCAGATGCGGAATAACCCGCACGGCTTGGGGGCAGGGCGCCAACCGGCATATACGCCGAATAGTATACCCTTCTAAGGGTGTATTTTTTATAGAGCGCACCCGAAAGGCCTATGATTGTACGATCGTCCTCGCCGCTGGCGCCGACAATAAGCTGGGTACTTTGCCCAGCCGGGGCATAAGACGGTGCAGACTTTAGTTTGTGGAGGCGGTCTTCTTCTGCTTCGGAACGCGCTGTTTGAACTTCGTTCATTGCACCAAAAATTACTTTCCCCGACTTTTGCGGAGCAAGGCGGGTTAAGCTTTTTTCTGTGGGCAGTTCAATATTGGCGCTAAGCCTGTCCGCCCAAAGCCCCGCTTCACGGATCATCTTTTCCCCGGAGCCGGGGATTATTTTTAAGTGGATATAGCCGTTATAGCCCGATTCCCTGCGGAGTTTTTTTGCGACTTCTATTAGTTTTTCCATTACTATGTCGGGGTCGGCAAAAATCCCGGAAGAAAGAAAAAGCCCTTCGATATAATTACGGCGGTAAAATTCGCCGGTAAGGGTAACAAGCTCGTCCGGGGTAAAAGAGACCCGCTCAATATCGTTTGATGCGCGGTTTACGCAATACACACAATCATAACGGCATACATTGGAATACAATAATTTTAAAAGGGAGACACAGCGGCCATCCCCGGTCCAGGAATGGCAGACCCCCGCCGGGACTTTTGCCCCATAGCCTTTTGATGCACCTTGCGGGCTGTTTCTTGTATTGCCCAAAGAACCGCCGCCGGGGCTTTCCGCGCCGGAAGAAGCGCAGGAAGCGTCATACTTTGCCGCACTGGCGAGAATGCTTAGCTTGCCCCCCAAATCAACCATGAATATTTACTATACAATAGTATAGATAAAATTGCAAGCGCCTTTTACCTGCTATTTTAAAAAAGCGGCCCCTTGCTGCTGAACGATGGAAATAAAATTGGCTACCGATCTGTTGCCGCTTTTTTCTGCGTCTTTGGGAAAATAGCAGCCGGGAAGTTCGCCGTTGCCGCGGTGATACTCGATGCACTCACAGCAGATCCCTTTCCTTCCGCAGTTAAAGGTGCAGGTGCAATTTCTTTTATTGTTTTCTACATTACAGGTTTTTAAAGCCATAACTCCTCCAAAAAAAGTATACCATTAAAACGGTTCTTCTTCAATTTAAAAGAAAAAGTTATAGTTAAGAATGGATATAACTTTCAAATGCTGGCCGCAGCTGGAAGGGCTGGCAAAACGCCTTTCTTCCAAACGATTTCCCGGACTATTCTATTATGATACAGGCCCAAAGGGCAGCTTTGGGAAACCATGCCTTATCCTGCTCCATGGCCTTGGGGATGAAGCAGACAGTTGGCGCCATATAATCATGCCGCTGGGGGAAGCGGGCTACCGGGTACTGGCCGTAGACCTTATTAATTTCGGGCGCTCGGCGCTTGATATGCGTTCCAGTATACAAGCCAACAGGGATGCAGTGCTGGAATTGGCAGAAACTGTTTTGGGGCCGGCAGCCCAAAATGGCGCGCCGGGCGGGGACCTGGTTTTAATCGGCAGTTCAATGGGTTCCGCGGTAGCCGAAGCAGCAGTACTTGTCAGCAGCCGTGTAAAAGCGCTCATCCTTATTGACGGCTGCTTCCCGCTTAAAACCGGCGGGAAAGCCAGCGCGTCGGAACCGTCAGACCCAGCCGATCATACCAGTTCATCAAGGACCCTCCTTGCAGCCCTCCCCATATTCGGGAAAAAATGGTACAGATCATTCAGGGGCGATCCGGAAAAAGCCTGGCGCTCCCTTTTCTCGTATTATGCGGACCTGGAAAGTTTAAGCAAAGAAGACAGGGATTTTTTACGAAAGCGGGTTATGGATCGTGTATGCAGCGCATCGCAGGAACGGGGCTATTTTTCTTCGCTGCGCAGTATGATCTTCCAAACGCTCCGGGCGTCATATTATAAACAAATTGGGGACTGGCCCGGAAGGATTGCGCTGATCTGGGGGGAGAAGGACCGGATCATCCCCCTTTTCCAGGCTGAGTCTTTTATCCTGCAAAGGGAGGCAAACCCAACTGAGTTTTATTCAGTCCTTGGCGCCGGGCACCTGCCACATCAGGAAAAACCGGACGAGACGGTTAAGGCAATCCTTGGTTTTTTAAAGACCATCCAGTAATTCCCATATAAACCAAAAAACATTATGCTGGTGTAATGATAATTGCATGCGGTGAAGCGCTCATTGATATGGTGGGCGAAAAGGACCCATCTGGAAGGGACATTTTTATACCCTGCCCGGGAGGAAGCCCCTACAATACGGCGATCGCAATCGGGCGGATTTTGGGGAAAAAAGACGGAAATGGGCGTACCGCTTTTCTTTCCAGGCTTTCGTTTGATTTTTTCGGGGAGCTCCTTGTCCGCCGCTTGGAAGAAAACAACGTTTCCGCCAGTTTAACAGTACGATCACAGGAAACTACAACCCTTGCCTTTGTTAAGCTGGAAACCGGCAAAGAACCTTCGTATATTTTTTATACAAAGGGCGCTGCGGATCGTTCACTTGCCGCAGCCGACATTCCCGCAGAGCTGCCGCCCGGAACCAGCTGCATACTCTTTGGTTCAATTTCGCTAACCATGGAGCCATCGGCAACAAGCATCGAAAATTTTATTTTCCGTGAAAGCAGGCGCGAAGACGGCCCTGTCATTTCCCTTGACCCAAACGTAAGGCCATTGATGATTCCCGATTATGGAAGCTATGTAAAACGTTTTGAAAAATGGGTTAGCCATTCCAACATGGTAAAAATTTCTTCGGCGGATTTTGATTTTATCTATCCGGGTTTAAGCCCCGAAAAAGGGGCCGAAAAGCTCCTGGAAATGGGCCCCAGCCTTATTGCAGTAACATTGGGGGAGGAAGGCGGGGCAGTATTTGTAAAGCGGGGCGGCGCTGTTAAAAAAATATTCACGGAAGCGTACCATCCGGTAATTACCGACACTATCGGCGCAGGGGACACATTCCACGGGGCTTTTCTTTCCTGGCTGGAAGAACACGGGAAACTATCACGTAAAGCGCTGGAACAAATAACCGAAAGCGAAATCCTTAAGTCGCTTGTCTTTGCCAACAAAGCGGCAGCTATCGTTTGTTCCCGTAAGGGGGCCGATCCGCCCACCCTGGCCGAAATAGAAACTCTGCAATAGATTAACTGCTGTAATATTCGATTAAGAATTACAGTCAAAATTGAAAGAAGGTACAGGTAGAATATGCCGGGAAACAGTTTTGGGACAATTTTTAGAATAACAACATTCGGGGAATCCCATGGAAAAGCAATGGGGTGCGTTATCGATGGCTGCCCCGCAGGGCTGCCGCTTGATACAGAGGACATCGCAAAAGAGCTACGGCGGCGGCGGCCCGGCCAGGGCGAGGCTTTTTCCAGCAGCCGCAAGGAAGAAGATATTCCGGAAATACTCTCCGGGTTATACGAAGGGAAAACGATGGGGACGCCCATAGCGATTATTGTAAAGAACAATGATCAGAAGCCGGGTGATTACCATGAAGTAAAGGACTGTTACCGCCCCGGCCATGCAGACTGGTGCTGGGATGCAAAGTACGGCAGCCGCGGTGGAAGATTGCCCTGCCAAACTGGCCGCAGTTCCGGCCGGGAAACCGTAAGCCGTGTCGCAGCAGGCGCTGTCGCCAGGGTTTTTTTGGCGGCACAGGGCATTACCGTCCGCTCATGGGTAAACTCTGCTGCAGGAATAGAAATTGACCCAAGCGGAAAAACCGAAGATGCAAACGCCAGAATGGAAGGGCTAAAAGCCGCCGGGGACAGCGCAGGCTGCATTATTGCCTGTACCATAAGCGGCCTACCGGCAGGGCTCGGCGAGCCGGTGTTCAATAAACTTGATGCGCTTATAAGCCATGCGATACTATCGGTTGGCGGCTGCAAAGGCGTAGAATTTGGGGCCGGGTTTGCCGCCGCTTCCTTAACCGGGAGGGAGAACAACGATGCCCCTGCCCTTCCGCCGCATTACGCCGCGAGTGCCGGGGGCAGCCCCGCAACAGAAGGGGCGGCACTAAAAAAGGCGGCATTTAAGTCCAACAACAGCGGCGGCGTTTTGGGGGGCATCTCCAACGGGATGGATGTTTTTTTCCGCGCTGCCTTTAAAGCGCCGCCGTCGATTGGCGCGGTGCAAGGCACAATCGACTGTAACGGGAACCCGGTAAATATAACAATAAAAGGCAGGCACGATATTTGCCTTGCGCCGCGGGTCCTGCCGGTAGTGGAAGCAATGGCAGCGCTGGTGATTGCCGATTTTTTGCTGTTGCAGCGCTGCGACAGGATATAACCATGTACCACCCCAAAACGATGGAATTTGACAGCCGCCTGAAGAAACTTTTTGACGAAGTTGACAACTACCTGGAAGACCTTTACGAAAGCGCATACCGCCTGAATAAAGTACGCCCCGCACGCGGCGAGACAAGCAACCCGGAAGCGGACGGCCTTTTTGATATTGGCGCTGTCTTTACGCCTGGTTACGGATCGGAACTTGGGCGCGGGTACCTTATTGACTTAAAAATATCAACCCCGGAAAAAATCGAAGAAAACATACGCCAGGAAATCTATAAAAATGCAGCCGACAAAGTACGGGAACTCCTGCCCCTTCATTTCCCGGAACGCGAACTTACCGTTAGCCGCGACAGGAACCACTATAAAATTCTGGGTGATTTTAACCTGGGGGAGATCTAGTGTCCTGTCTAATCCGGTTACAACCTGGATAGCCCTTTAGTAAATGAGTGCAGTTGATTAAGGTATTTCAAAAACACCATCCAGCACATGCTTTGGCTGGTAGGGGAATTTAGAAATATCTTCCGGCTTGGTTACGCCGGAAAGGACAAGTATTGTTTCAATCTCCGATTCCACGCCTGCCTGAATATCGGTATCCATACGGTCGCCAATAATCGCTGTCTCTTCGCGGTTGGCATTAAGGCGGCGCAGCCCGTGGCGCATCATAAGCGGGTTTGGCTTGCCGACAAAGTAAGCTTTTTTCCCGGTAGCCAGTTCCACCGGCGCAACCAAAGCCCCGCAGGCAGGGACTATAACGCCGCCTTCTATGGGGCCGCTTACATCGGGGTTAGTCCCAATAAGCCGCGCCCCCCCTTCTACAAGTTTAACAGCCCGTTCCAGCGTCTCCAGGTTATAACCCCGGCCTTCGCCTACAACCACATAGTCGGGGTTAACATTGTTCATGCTGAACCCAAAATCATATAGCGCATTGATCAGCCCAGGCTCCCCGATAACATAAACCGATCCGCCGGGGCTCTGGGTGGAAAGAAAACTTGCCGTTGCAAGGGCGCTGGTATAAAAATGGTTCGGGTCAACTTCGACACCCAGGCGGGCAAGTTTTTGGGAAAGCTCCAGGGGGGAGCGTTCGCTGGAATTGGTAAGAAACAAAAATGATTTATTGTTATCTTCCAGCCATGTAACAAACTCCTGTGCACCTTTTAACAGCTGGTTCCCATGATAAATAACGCCGTCCATATCGATAATAAACGCTTTTTTTGAACGAATTAATTTTAAATCTTTCATTCTCCCTCCAAAATATTCTTAACTATAACCTAAAATAAAAAAATAATCCGAAAAAAACAATGAAATTTGCCGATAATTAACCAAATAATTGTAATTTAACCGGCTTTGCGATATTTTAAATATGGACATCTCTAAAAACTTCAGTTTTTGGAGATGATCCGCTATAGAATGCATGTTTCGTAGCCTGAAAGGCGAGAAACTGCAAGGGAACCGAAAAAAACAACAGGTTTTTAGAGGTTCCTATATATAGTTTATCGGGGAGGGATAAAATTATTAAATTTTTTGGTAAAACTTCAACAATACTGGTATTAATCGCTGTTTTCGCCGTGTGCCCCGTTTTTTCCCAGGAAACCCAAATCGCCGCAGGGGGCGCCGACTTTACACGGGGGGAAGCCCTGTTCATGCAAAACAAGCCCGGCGAGGCCCTGCCTTTCCTGGAAAAAGCCTTTGTCTTAAACCAGGAAAACGTGGATGGCGCACTGTACCTGGCCATGTGCTACGAGCAACTGGAAAAACTCGACGAAGCAGTAACAATTTACCGGAAGATACTCCCGCTTGGCGGGGAAAAAACAGCCCTTATTGCCTGCAATTTGGGAAACATTTATTTTAAAAAAGGCAGCAGCAGTTTTGCCGAGCAATACTACACACAGGCAATACGTAGCGACCCCTCGTATTCATCGGCCTGGCTTAACAGGGCAAATGCCCGGGTAAAAACCGGATCGCTGCGCGACGCCATCCCCGATTACGAGCATTACCTGCGCCTGGTGCCTTCTTCCCCCAAGCGGCCCCAGATAGAAAAACTTATCTCCCTTATCCAGGAAGAATTCGCCGCCGAAGAAATACGGCGGCTTATGGCGGAAGAAGCAGCCCATGCCGAAGCAGAAAGGCGGCAGCGGCTAATCGACGAAGTGTCGGCTTCGCTCCAGGCACAGGCAGACGAGGCCGAAGGGATTGCCGCAGGCGCGGAAGACCTAACCGGGTATAAAAACGAATTTGAGCTTGAATAGGGTAGCCGTATGGACAAGAAAAAAATAATTATTATTGGCGGTATTGCTGCTGTTGTACTGATCATAACCGTGTTGTTTTTGATTTTCGGTGGGAACAGCGGAGAAAAGGCCCGCATTAATAATACGCTGCAGCTTGCAGGGGAATACATCGAAAAAGGCGAATACCAGCGGGCCCTGGATATTCTGGACAAACTATTAATAGAAAACCCAGGCAACGAAAAAGCCCGTGCCCTGCGTGACGAAGCAATAGAAGGAAAACGACTTGCCGAATTACGCCGGGCCGACGGCAGTGCCCTAAGCCCCGAAGAGATCGCCCGGCTCCTGGAAGAATGGAGGGCTGGCGGAAAATCGCTTTCCCTTGCAGATATAGAGCGCATTCTTGGATCCGGCGGCGGGTTTAATGGGGCACTGCCTGCAGATGGCCCGTTAACAGCAGGCATTGACGGCAGCGCGGAACCGGCCGAAGGGGCTGCTTTCGCAGATACCGGCAGGTCCCAGGACTCTGCAGCAGCGGAGGCAAGGGCTGCGGCAGCGGCTGCCGAAGAAAGGCGGCGCGCAGAAGCGGCAGAACTGGCCAAGGCTTCTGCCGCAACACAGGCAGCAATGCGCGAAGCAAACGAACTGGTCGCAAAAGGCCGCGCCGCCATTGCAAGGAATGATTTTAAAGCCGCGTCCGAAGCTTTTACGCAGGCAATTGCAAAAATACCCAAAGGCGAGACACGGTTTCAGGCACAAAAACTCGCGGACATTTCCGACGCATGGTACGATGGCTTTTCCCGCAACGGGAATACAGCCCTTGGGAACGAAGCTGCCGGTAAGGCAGTCGAGGCAGCCCAGGATTCGATCAGGGCCGACCCATCGTTTGCCCTGCCCCAATATACACTGGGCAGGGTACACCGGGACCGCGGAAACTGGAACGGGGCTGCCGCTGCGTTCAAGGAAGCGTCGCGCCTTGACCCAAATAATTACCTTTATGCATACGAACTGGGGCGCAGCCAGTTCCGGGCAGGACAGTACAACGATGCGCGGCTTGCTTTCGAAAGCGCGGTAAAAAGCAATTCCCAGTTTGAACCGGCATGGTACAACCTTGGGGGAACCTATTCCGTACTGGGGAAGCCGAACGATGCCCTTGGCGCTTACCAGAAAGCCGTGGCACTTAAAAGCGATTATGCCGCAGCATGGCGCGAAATTGGCCGCATTTATTCCATAAAAGAAGATTATGGGCGCGCAGAAGAAAATTACACAAAGGCCCTGCAGTATAACCCGCGGGACATTGCCTCGCTTAGGGATATGGGGTATGCCCAAAGCCAACTGGGAAAATACCAGGCGGCGGAGGCGACCTTTACCCAGGCATTAATAACAGACCCCAGCGATGCCCAAACAATGGACAATATGGCATTGGTAAAAATATCCCTGCAAAAATACAGGGAAGCCGTTGATTTTGCAAAAAAAGCAGTTGCGGCAGCGCCCGCAAATGAGCGCTATTCCTATACCCTGGCCCTGGCCTGCGAAAAAGCCGGGGACATCGATGGAGCAATTAATGCATACAAGGCATCTGCGGCAAAAAACCCCCGCTATATACGGCCCCGGATAAACCTTGGCCTACTCTACCTGGAAGCCGGCTTTCCCAACGAAGCGCTGAATTATTTAATGGAAGCGTACCGGACCGAACCGGGTTCCTTCGAAGTAAACAATAACCTTGGGAATGTATATGCCCGTATGGAAAGCTGGGGGCAGGCTGTGGAACGCTACGAAGCGGCATTGGCAACCCAGCCGGGGAATATCACAGCACGGATGAACCTTGCACGGGCATATGTCGGGGCAAAAAACCTTCCGCGCGCAAAAGATGCGTATATGGAAGTGCTGCGGCTTTCCCCGAATAATTACGACGCCATGTTTGAACTTGGTAAAACCTGTGCCGGCATGGGCGATGCAGAATCGGCAAGACGTTACCTGGCGTCGTTATTGGAAAAAAACCCCGGGTACAGCGGTAAAGCGGAAGCGGAGAAAATTCTTACAAGCCTATGAGTGAACCACCCAGAAAAACAAAAAACATCCAGAATTTGGTCTTTGGGGTAATTTTAATTGCCCTCTTTGCGCTTGTTTGCCGCCTTTTTGCCCCTTTCTTTTCTGTCCTCCTCTGGTGCATCCTTTTTTACATATTGTTTAAGCCCCTCCATGACAAATGTACCGCGCGCCTGGACAGGAACAAACTTAGGGGGAAGCTTGCCATCAACGTCATATCGGCGGGGTTTTCCATAGGGATAATTTTTTTAATCCTCGTACCGCTCTCTTTTGCAGCATTCCAGCTTTTCCGGCAAATTGTCGAATCGATTAAACAACTGCGTGATTATATGTCTTCCCATTCCTTTAACGAAATGACAATACTGGAAAATATTTCCAGAGTTATCAGCGACATTAGCTCCGAACAGATAGTGATCAGCGCAGATGAAATCCGCGCCCGTATACTTGGGCTGTTAAGTACAGGGCTCCAGAGTTTAATAAGGGCTTCGGGAAACGCAGCACGCAATGTGGGATCATTTTTTATCAGCCTTGTTTTTATGGTCTTTAGCCTGTATTTTATGTTTGTAGACGGGAGCTATCTTTCAAAGCTGGTATTGCGGGTAATACCCATTAAAAAAGAATACCTTAAAACACTGGTAACAAAATTCAAGGAAATAACACGGCAGCTTGTTCTGGGTTATATTATTATAGCCCTGGCCGAAGCAATAACGGCGTTTGTTATCTTTACCGTTTTCCGGGTAACAGGCTCCATGGTTTTTGCGACGATGGTATTCTGTTTGTCTTTTTTCCCGCTTTTCGGCCCGACCGTTGTATATATCCCGCTTGGGCTAATGCGTATACTTAATGGAAACCTGTGGAACGGGATCCTCTTAATCCTGGTATCTGCGGCGTTTATTTCCACCATCGACAATATCCTGCGCCCTTTTATTTTAAAGGACCGTATCCAGCTGCACCCGCTGATTATCTTTTTTGCCATCCTTGGCGGGATAAGCGCATTTGGTTTAAACGGGATGATTCTGGGGCCAATGGCAGTAATAATCTTCCTGACAGTATTTGACCTTTTTTTAACTGAACATAAACTTGACACCAATACCTAGATTCATGATGCATGGCCGGGACTAGCCAAGGTAAACCCTCATGGTATTAATAAGGTTTTCCATTTCGACAGGCTTTGCCAGATGGGCATTCATCCCCGCATCAAGGCAGTCTTTTATATCCTGGGTAAATACATTGGCAGTCATGGCAATAATAGGCACTTCCCTGTATTGAATATTTTCCGGCAGGTCAAGATCAAGGTATTCCAGTAATTTTGGGCTTGCCTTAAGAATATCCAGAGCGTCAGAATCCGTATGCTCCAGCAAACCGGAAAACTGCCTGGAGATTTCCCTGTTGTTGTACTTCTTTATCCCGGCTTCAATCTTCCTAATCGCGCGCGTTGCATCCAGCCCGTTCATCTCTGGCATCTGGACATCCATAAGTATAAGGTCATATTTACCGGGGTTTTCCCCGAATTTTGCAACAGCTTCGGCGCCATTACAGGCTTCTTCGATGGTTACCCCTGTTTTTTCCAGCAGCGAATTGATAATTTCCTGATTAATTTCCACATCCTCGACAGCCAGAATTGTCTTGCCCTGCCATTGCGGGATTTGGGAAATTTCGGCGTCTTTTTCTTCGGCAGGGACAGGTTTTCCCCAGCCTACTTCAACTACAAAAATAAAAGACGTGCCCTGCCCAATTTTGCTTTCTACCCAGATATCGCCGCCCATCATTTTTATAATCTTTTTGCTTATCGCCAAACCCAGGCCTGTGCCGCCGTATTTTCGGGTTGTTGCTTTTTCTGCCTGGGCAAAGGGTTTAAAAAGTTTCTGCAGCTGATCTTCGGACATACCAATCCCGGAATCTTTTACTTCTACCCTAAGCATAACACCGTCAATTGTCTCGCAGGAATTGTATTTAAGCGATACGGTGCCGCCTTCCGGGGTAAATTTTGCAGCATTGGAAAGCAGGTTTAAAAGCACCTGGGAAAACCTAAGCTCATCGCCAACTATCAGTTTTTTAAAAGCCTCCCCCTCTTTTTCCAGTTTAAGTGTTTTTTCATCTGCTTTTACCCGGATAAGGTCAAAGGCATTACGGATCATATCTTCAAAATTAAACTCCTGCTCTTCAAGTTCCACCTTGTTTGCTTCGATTTTTGAAATATCAAGGACATCGTTTATTATTCCCAAAAGATGCTTCGAAGATGTTTCAATTTTTTCGAGGCAATACTTGCCCTTTTCCGGGGACATCTTGGCTATTTTAGTCATCCCAATTATTGCATTCAGGGGAGTACGCAGTTCATGGCTCATGTTGGAAAGAAAATCAGACTTGGCTTCCGTATTTATTTGGGCTTCGTCTCTGGCCCTGGAAAGCTCATTCAGGGAATTATTATTTTCGATTGCAGAAGCAAGAAGAATTCCTCCGGTACGCAGCAGCTCCCTTTCCGGATTGGAATAAAACCTTTCCTCCGAATAAGTTAAAAAAGTAATAAAACCCCAGTTGTTCCCCCGTAAAAAAATGGGAAGAAGAAGCACGGAACGTATGCCGTTATTCAGGGCAATGGAGCGGAAAGGTTCATGGAGGTTTTTGTCCAGATAATATACGGGGTTTTGTTCTTCCATAACCAACCCCCAATTGGGGATAATATCTTCGAAGGAAAAATCTGCAGGCGCAGGTTTTTCGATTGACCCCGAAAATTTTATATCCAAACCGGGCCTGTCCCACCCGGCATAGCGGTAAATACTTACATTATTGCCGCTGGAATAATTTCTCCAGATAATAACCTGCTCGGTATTTACACTGCGCCCCATAATCCCAAGGGCGCTCTCAATGTTCTTTTCAAAATCCAAATTATCATGGGAAAACAACTGGAGGGCAACAGAATTTACTGCCTTAAGGATCCTGTCCTGGCGAAGAATTTGAGACTCGGAAATTGGGACAGCCCAAAATCCATTCCTTGGGGCACGGTTTTGAATACATTGTTTTTTGGCAATTGTTGAATCTAACATTTTTTAAAACCTCCGAATAAAGAATTCGGATTCCATTAATAATATACAAAAAAAATGCGGGAAATCAAAATTTTGCAAATAAAAAAACCCGGAAAATATTGCCAAAAACCCGGTACATTCCGTGTATTCTTGCCCAAGCTGTACATAACATGCTATAAAGTTTCTATCATGCTATGGCTGTTCCGATCGCTTTTTGTGCTGCTCTCGTATTTGGGGATAACTTTCTACACCGGGTTACGGCTCTTTGCCTTTATTAAGCTTTTCCAGCCAACGTTTAAGGCAGTTCTTTTCTGGCCCCTGTACGGGTTACTGCCCTATGGCTTAATTGCGCTTTCGTTTATAAAACTGGGGCGGCTGGATTTCCTTCGCTTAATCGGTATGTACCTTTTGCCTTTTATTATTTTTCTTTTTGGTTTTGTTTTTTTATTTGATATTGCAAAAATAATCCTTGCGTTATTAAACCGCCCGCTACCCGGCATAATGCCTGCCGGGGTTGGTGTAGCGTTGGCTATAACCCTGTTAATTATTGTTTTTGGATCTATCCATGCGCGGGATATTAAAACAGCGCACTACAGCCTTGACTATGGCGGCACGGAAAAGTTAAGGATTGTGCTGGTCTCGGATCTGCACATTGGCCCCACCGTCGGAGAAAAGTGGGTTGGTAAAATAGTAAAACGAATAAACGAAGCGGACCCCGACGTGGTATGCATGGCCGGGGACATTTTTGACGGCTGGGGCGGGATGGCTGCCCCGGAAAGCATAGCAGCAGAATTAAGGCGAATCAAGGCACCTTTGGGGGTATTTGCCTGCCCGGGGAACCACGACACAAACTGGCAGACCCGTTCGGATGATGAGGTAATCCATTTCCTTACCGGAACCGGGATAACCATGCTTGCGGACAAAGCTGCCTTTTTAAGCCCGGCAGATGGTATACCCGGGATTGCTGTTGCCGGCCGCCGCGATGCAAGGCCCATAAGGATGGAAAGCGGCAGGTTAACCGCACAGGAATTATTCAGCTTAATGGAAACGGGGGGCGGCCGGCAGGGCCAGGAAAAGCCGTTCACGGTACTGCTGGACCACCAGCCGGTAGAGCTGCCGCAGGAAGCCGAAGCCGGGTTTGACCTTGTGTTGTGCGGCCATACCCACAAAGGGCAGTTTTTCCCCGGGAACCTTTTTACACGATCTATTTTTAAAAATGCCGGCGGTACCCATTATGGGCATTGGCAGAAGGGGAAAACCCAGGCGGTTGTAAGTTCCGGCGCCGGTATTTGGGGGCCGCCGATTAGGCTGGCTACCAATTCGGAAATTGCAGTTATTGATATAGCCCATTAAAAAAACCGGCCTTAACCCGACCACTTTGTTACGTGGTCAGGCAAGGCCGGCCTATTTTTTTAAATTAAACCAACAAAAACTAGAAGATCGATTTTGGGTTATAGAATTGCCGGACGTTGTTCTTGTCCACCATACCCGAAGGAATAACTACCTTGGTGGGGGTAGCAGCATAATGGAAACCATCGCTCTTAAAGCCGCGCGCCACATCTGCCGCATAGTTAATACCGTCGCGGATCATGGTGGGGTTATAAAGAGCAGTTGCCCTTACCTGGGGGTGACCGTCCATAATCATCTTGTATACGACCTTGGAACCAGCGCCGCCAAGAACGACTTTAACATCGGTCCTGTTTCTTTCCCGGATAGCCTGGAGTACGCCAAGGAGCATATCGTCGTCCTGGCAGAATACCGCATCGATCCTGGGATAGCGTGTAAGGAAGTCCTGCATAATACGAAGGGCATCCTGTGTTGACCAGTTGCCGAATTCATACCTGTTGCCGCCAAGAAGGTTAACAAGGCCGCCGGCCCTGTTCATTTCGGCAAAGAAAGCGTCCATCCGTTCCTTGTCGATATTTACCGGCATACCGCCCATCGCTACATAATTGGTAAGTCCTTCGGCTTTCATTGTCCTGGAAAGCCACTGCCCGGAATACCGGCCAAGGCCCGGGTTATCGCCGGCCAGGTCTACATAACCAAAGCTGTAATCGCTAATGCCGCGGTCTACCACGATGCATTTAATGCCCCTGGCCTGATACTGTTTAATGGGGGCAGTAAGCGGGTCAGATTCATGTGGAAGCACTACCAAAAAATTCATGCCCCATGTGGCAAGGGATTCCAGGTCCCTTACCTGCTGGGTTGCATTTGCAGAGTGAACGACGCGGAAATCCAGCACGCTGCCGGAAGTTTTCTTGAGTTCCTTTACAGTCTCATTGGCCCACCAGCCAATGCCGCCGGTCCAGCCGTGGTCCGCTGTGGGAACGGCAATACCGATCTTGATCTTCTGAGCTTTTTGACCAAATGCCAGGCCGCAAACCATCAGCATGATCAAAAGAACTACACCGATTTTTTTCATTCTTTTGTCCTCCGTTACTTTGTATTCTTATACTGCAGCAATACAGCCGCAATTATAACCAAACCTCTGGCTGCCTGTTGCAGGAAGGACGATACACCCCCCAGAACAAGCATATTGTTTATCATCCCCAGCATAATAGCGCCAATAAAAGTCCCAACAATGGAACCTTTTCCGCCGCTCATCGCGGTCCCCCCAATAACTACCGCCGCGATTGCTTCCAGTTCATACCCGTTGCCATCCCCGGAAGAATGGATGCAGTTAATGCGGGAAGACCACAGCAGGGCAGAGACAGCTACGGTAAAACCGGTAATGATATAGGGGATAAGTTTTATTACATTGATTTTTATTGCCGAATAGCGGGCTACCTGCTCGTTGGCCCCCACTGCACAGACATAACGGCCAAAACGGGTATTGTTAAGCAGCAGGTGCAGTACCACCGTAAGGATCACAAAAACCCAGATAGGCACAGGTATATACAGGATGCTTGCCGGCCCAAAACGCGGGTAGACATCGCTGAACGAAAGGATGTTCGCAGCGCCGGAAAAATAAATAATCAGGGACCGGAAAATCGCCATGGTACCCAGGGTTGCGATAAATGGCGCCATCCGCCCTGTTGTAACCATAAAGCCGTTTACAAAGCCGCAGATACAGCCCAGTACCATGCAAAAGATTACCGCTATAACGGTCCCCATTACCGAATCGCCGGGGAACAGGTTAAGAAGGAAAATTGTAAGCCCCCCGGTAAACGCCGTCATCGACCCGACAGAAAGATCGATCCCCCCGGAAATGATGATTAGCGTCATCCCAAGGCCGATAACCCCCGTATAGGAAGCCCCCCGGACAATGTTAAGCAGGTTTTCCGGCTTAAGGAAATTCGGCAGCCCATACCACTCCTGGCCTGCCCAGGAAACAACGGTCCCAAGGATAAAAAGCAGGATAAACCCCAGCAAAGTTGAATGCTCGCTCCATTTAAGGTGACGGAAACGAAAACCCGAGAATTGAGTAATTTTCATCAGTTTGACCCCTTAATGCCAGTGGCATGAAACATAATTTCTTCTTTATTGATCCGGTTGCCTTCCAGGCACCCGGTTAGTTTGCCTTCCCTCATTACATATACCCTGCTGCACAAACCGATTATCTCTTCCATTTCCGAAGATATAACCATGCAGGAAATACCGCTTTCTGCCAGTTGATGGATAAACTCGTAAATTTCCTGTTTGGCGGATACGTCGATGCCGCGGGTCGGCTCGTCCAGTATAAGGATTTCCGGCGATGTATCCAGCCAGCGCGAAAGGTACACTTTCTGCTGGTTGCCGCCGGAAAGGAAACGGAGGTGCAATTTTGGGGAAGCGGTGGATATTTTAAATGATTTTGTATACTCATCAGTTTTTTTAAACTCCGCTGCCTTGTCAATAAAGCCCCGCTTTATATAATCATTTAGGGAAATAAGGGTGATGTTCTGCGGCAGGTTAAAGTCCTGGACCACCCCCTTGCCCTGCCGGTCCTCGCTAAGGTAAGCCATTTTATTTCTTACGGCATCGGCAGCCTCTTTAACCGGCACAACCTTGCCCCCCAGCTTTATGGTCCCGCCGTTTACCGTACGCAGCCCCATAACCGCTTCTGCAAGTTCTGTCCGGCCCGAACCAACAAGGCCGGAAAAGCCCAGGATTTCCCCTTTCCTTAAAGAGAATGAAATGTCATGCAAAAGCCCCGTGATATTAATGTTTTCAACTTCCAGGACAACTTTTTCGGAAGACCGCGGAAGTTTTTCCGGGAAGAGCTGCTGGAAACTTTCACGGCCAACCATTTTACGTGCCAGCCCTTCTTCGTTAATATCTTTAATATCATCGACACTTATAAGCCTGCCGTCGCGCAGTACGGTAACCCTGTCGCATATCTCCTTGACTTCGTTAAGCTTATGGGAAACAAAAATTGTTGTTACCCCCTGCTTTTTTAAATCTTTCATAATGTCAAAAAGCGTTTCAACCTCGCGGCTCGTTAACGTGGTTGTCGGTTCGTCCATGATCAGGAGCCGTGCACGGAGCATTAATGCCTTGGAAATTTCCACCATCTGCTTTTCCGCAACACTCAGGTCGCTGATAAGCTGATTAACCTTTACAGGCATTTTAAGTTCATCCAATTGTTTTAGCGCAAGTTCCCTCATCTGCTGTTTGTCCAGGAAACCGGAGTTTTTGCAGATCTCGTTTCCCAGAAAAACATTTTCGAATACAGTCAGGGTATTGACCAGGTTAAACTCCTGCGGGACAATGGCGACACCCAAAGATTTTGCCATAATGTAATCGGGGATGGTTACCTCTTTCCCGTCAAGCACAATTTTCCCCGAAGACGGCTGGTACAAACCGCTGATAATTTTGATCAAGGTTGACTTGCCGGCGCCGTTCTCGCCGACAAGCCCCATTATCTCCCCGCGGCGTATGTCAATGTTTATATCGTCAAGGACCCTTACCCCGGAAAAGCTTTTGGAAATATTCCTTGTTGAAAGGATAAATTCACCATTGCCCGGGGAAACGTCGCCCGCCGCCGATACTTCGCCGGCGCTGGTTTCATTAACGCCTGCCTGCGGGGCTTCGACGGCGCCCTTTGCTTTTGCCGCACTCACGATGATTTTAACGCGTCGTCGAAAGCAATATTGGATGGTGCAAAATCCACATCGCGGACAAATTCACATGCTTCCCTGGCGCCGTATTCCCGCTCCATCCCGGAGTCTTCCCATTCAACGGAAAGCGGCCCCTGGTAACCTGCAACATTCAGTTCGCGGACAATGTTTTCAAAGTCAACATCCCCATGCCCCAGCGAGCGGAAATTCCAGCCGCGCCTTGTATCGCCAAAGGTAATGTGCGAGCCCAGTATCCCGGCCTTGCCGTCCAGGGTAACCGCCGCGTCTTTCATATGCACATGGTACACATGCTTTGCGAAATCGCGCAGGAAAAGATGGGGGGTTACGCCCTGCCACAGAAGATGCGAAGGGTCAAAATTAAGGCCAAGGGCGGGCCTGTGCTTAAATTCCTTAAGCAGGCGTTCTGTAGTATAGTAATCGAACGCTATTTCTGTGGGGTGGACTTCGAGCGCAAACTTTACGCCGCATTTGTCGAATTCATCAAAAATGGGGTTCCAGAGTTTTACAATCTCGTTAAAGCCATCGTCGATCATCTGATCGGTGGTCTGGGGGAACGAATACCAATATGCCCAGACCGGGGAACCCATAAAGCCCGTTGCCACTTTTACCCCAAGGTTTTTGGCGGCCATGGCGGCGTACTTCATGTATTCAATGCCCCATTCCCGTATCTTGTCCGGCTTGCCGGCAAATTCCGCCGGGGCAAAACCATCGAGCCGCGGGTCCCAGCGGTCCCCGACGCACTGGCCCACAAGGTGGGTCCCGATAGCCCAGGTTTTTAGGCCGTGTTTTGCAAGTATATCCAGCCTGTCTTTTGCATAAGCGGGATCGGTGGCAGCTTTTTTAAGATCCAGGTGATCCCCCCAGCAGGCGATCTCGAGCCCGTCATAGCCAAAAGATTTTGCTTTGGCACAAATTGTCTCAAAGGGCATATCCGCCCACTGTCCGGTAAATAAAGTTACTGGCCTTGACATATTAATTTTCCTCCTTTAAAAATTGACCCACACAGATCCCTTCTGGGAACTCTCTACGCATTTGCCGATGTATATTACCCCATCAAGCCCATTCTCTGCATTGGGGAAGTCCAAATCGTCTTCGCCAAGGGCCTGCCCTGCTTTTTGTTTTATCAGGGCGCCTATATAGGTTTTATAAATATTGCCCATCGCCTCGAAGTACCCTTCCGGGTGGCCGGCAGGTACCCTGGAAAGGGACTGGCCGCGCGGGTAGAGTTCGTCCTGGCCGCGGGAAATTACCATGCTTGGTTTGCCCAGAAGGTTTACCTTAAGGTAGTTGGGGTCTTCTACCCTCCATTCAATGCTGCCCTTGGTACCGAAAACCCGGAACGCGAGCCCATTGTCATAGCCCAGCGCAATCTGGCTCGACCAATACAGGCCTTTTGCGCCAGTGGCATATTCAACCATAACGGTGGCGTTATCGTCCAGCACCCTTCCCGGCATGGTCTTGTCGAGCCTTGCGCAGATCGACTTGATCTTAAGGCCTGTAACATACGAGATCATGTTTTCTATATGGGAGCCAATATCCCCGACACAGTTTGATTTACCTGCCAGCTTGGGATCGGTGCGCCATTCAGCCTGTTTGCTGCCCTGTTTTTCCTGGGGGGTAACGAGCCAGCCCTGGGGGTATTCACCTGTTACAAAAAGAATGTTGCCAATATCGCCTTTGCGTACCATCTCCCTGGCATGCTTAACGATGGGGAACCCGGTATACGTATAAGTAACGCCAAAAAGAAGTTTGTTTTTTTTGGCAAGCTCGACAAGCTCCCTTGCCTCGGATTCTTCGAAACAAAGGGGCTTGTCGCAGACAACATTAATGCCGTTATTAAGGAACGCCTTTGCCGCTTCGTAATGGGCATAATTCGGTGTTACAATAACAACAAAATCAATTTTATCGGCCCTTTTCGATTCCGCTTCGGCCATTTCCGCAAAGGTTTTATATAACCGGTCTTCGCTTATCCCCAGGCTTTTGCCGGTCGTAAGGGTATTGTCGTATGAACGGGAAAAACACCCGGCAGCAATATCTGCCATACCGTCCAGGTTAATGGATTTACGGTGCACATCCCCAATAAAGGCGCCCTGGCCGCCCCCTACCATGCCATATTTTAGTTTCCCTGTTACCCTGGAATCGGCACTGCCTTCGATCATATTTTACCTCCAGCAAATAATTAATATTTATACCCCCGTCTGGTATACTTGGGCAGAAGGAGAGTAGTAATTCTGAGTATTTTATCATAGGGTTTAGAAAATGCAAAGCTTTTTTTTAATTTTTTTACAAATATGAAAAAAATATCACCGTACAGCCCTTGTTTTCTCTGCCCGCGCCGGTGCGGAATAGAGCGGGATTGCCCGGGCGGCAAAAAAAGTTTTAATAATAAGGAAAAAAATGAACAAATATACGGCTATTGCGGGGAAAGCGCCTCGTTACGCCTGGCCTGCGCTTCTATTCATAGAGGCGAAGAGCCGCCGATCTGCGGGGCTGGCGGCTCCGGGACTATTTTTGCAAGCGGTTGCAATTTAAAATGCGCATTCTGTCAAAACTCCCAAATAAACGGTGTCAGTCACAATTTTGGCAGGCCTGCCGATACTGCAGAATTTGCCCGCATCTGCCTTACTCTACAGGAAAGGGGTGCGGAAAACATCAATATCGTTACGGGGAGCCATGCGGTCCCGGCAATTGCAGCGGGAATAGCTGCCGCAAAGGCAGGCGGGCTCCACATCCCCGTGTTGTGGAATTCATCGGGCTACGAACTGCCGGAGACACTGGCACTGCTGGAAGATACCGCCGATGTTTTCCTTCCCGACCTTAAAACCCTGGACAGCGGGATATCGGGGCAGTATTTTAATGCACCAGACTACCCTGAGGCAGCAGCGGCTGCAATAGAAAAAATGCTAAAAATGAGGGGGCTCCGTTACGACGGGGGCCGGCTGGTGTCCGGGGTGATGGTGCGCCACCTTGTCCTGCCAGGGCACATAGAAGCCACACGCGGGGTGCTGCGCTGGTTTGCCGGTCATTGTGCCGGCCGGGCACTCCTTTCGCTCATGTTCCAGTATACACCCCCTGAAATTTCTCTCGCAGAGGCGCCAAGAACGCAAAGTTCAAAGAAGGGTACTATTCAAACTACTGATCCTTCTCCGCGCTCTTTGCGTTCCTTGCGTCTTGGCGTGAGGGCTTCTCCGGAAAAAGTAAAGGAAAAAGCAGGAAGCATCCCGGACCGGTACATTAATCAAAAAGAATACGACACGGTGCTGGGCTGGCTCCAGGAATACGGGATTGAGGACGGGTACTGCCAGGAATTGGTGCCGGGGAATACCGACTGGCTGCCCGATTTCGGGAAAGAAAACCCGTTCCCATCGAGCCTTTCGGTTCCGGTCTGGCATTGGAAGAATGGGTTTATTTAATTTGCCCGCTATGGTATATTTATATTATTATTCGGTAAGTTATGGCGAAACAAAAAGCTGTATACGCCCCGGGCGAACTGTCAAAAACCCGGGACAGGCTAAAAATCGAACACCTTGATCTTGACGAAGCCAAACGTATGTCCAAAGTGCTGGGCGGCGAAGTTGGGTATGAAAGGACAGAAGAACAGGAAGCCGCCAAATATAAACCAAGAGTCCGCAACGAAGTAGTCGAAGTGAACATTGGCGCCCGCAAGCCGGGGCGGCGCATCGATATTGCTTCCGGCGGCGGCGGCGATTTAGAGACCATAGACTGGAAGGAATACCGGAAAAAGAAAAAGAAAGAAAGCGACCCTGTGGACGACCCATCGGTCCCGGTAAAAGCAAGCTACTGGGAACGGGTTAAAATGGATAAACTCTGCGGCCAGGCGGAATTCGAAATAAAGAGTTCCGGCCAGGTTGTGGTTTCCATGCTGTCGATCCTGAGCGAGCCTGTCGATTATGTAAACCCGGCTTTTGTTAACAGGCGGATGAACGACTACTACAAACGCATAGAGACCCTGGTTACCGCAGTCCGTACACTTCTGCCCCGGAACAATTTAAAGCGAAACGAAAAACTAAAAAAAGCGTCGCCTTTTGCCTTTGCAATTCTGGACACGCTCCGCTATTGGAACATCGACCAGATCTCCACGAACCTTTCGCGCATTCAAACCCGGCCAAGGAATGTAAAAATGTCCGATTTTCCGGAAATTCTGCGGGAAATCTATAAGCCCATGTATATACTGGAACAGCTCGATTCGGAGACCCACATAAAAGGGGCGTTTAAACTTCTTTATAAAGTGCTTTTCCTGGAAAACCCCACCGAAGCCAAGGGGAAGTACCAGGAGCTGATACGCACCGCGCTTTTATCGTACAGCACAATAACGCGGGACATACGCTACCAGCTTTACCCCATGCTGCTAAAAACACTTTCCAATTGCTGGATCCCCTACGAGAATTTTTTCCAGGAACGGAAAAACAGGGTACGCGCTTTTCTCCAGGTAACCGAGCGGAACCGCATAAGCCCGCAGATGGAGAACGCCGCAAGCGCAGAAGAGGTTGCCTCAATTGCAGAAGAGACGGCAGAAGCGCAGGCTGCGGAAGAACACCCGGAGACACAGGAAGTTTTTGACGAAAGCAATATGGACGAGCCGCTGACAGAAGAGGAGCGGCAAAAAAAACAGACCATGGAATCAAAAACCAAAGCCCTGGAAAAAGGGCTTTCCGCGCTGGAGACGCTTTTCCCCAAGGCTGGCTGGGACCGGATTACGCTCTACCCGGACCTTTACCCGTATTTTTCCGATGTGTTTTCGCTAAAGAAAGGGGCCGAGCTGATTGCCCCAACCGATCCCGTGCAGCAGGTAAATATTTTAACGCGCATCCTGGAAGAACTTTTTTTCGGCCTGCGCTATGTGGTTTTTGGGGTGATCCTGGGCCCCGACGGGAACCCCGAACGCATGGATGACGCCATGAGCCGGATAATCAATAACTGGCAGCGGCTCCTGGAAGCAAGTTTCGACAAGGAATATCTGCCGCGCCTTGCGGAGTACTGCCACCTCCTGGAAAACACAGCCGAATCGAGGACAAGCAACTATGCCAAACGGCTTTTAAACGAACTCCACTGGGCAAAGCGCCTGTACTTCCTCCCCTATTATAAATTTGAATCGATAATGCCGCCGCCGTTCCAAAAAAATTCTACCGACTCCCTATACCCCGAAGTACGGTCCCTGCGCCGTTACCTGACAGCCATAGCGGCAGGGATTGAGCAGGGCAATAAACGCGGCGGCGCAGACACAAGGGCCCCCTGCGACGGCATAGACAACCCCTGGGACCCGTATGTGTTCCAGGTACCCAACCCCGTCTCCAAGCGGCTCGATCTGCTCCTGGCGCCAAAAAAACGCAACAACGCTTCGCTGATTTTCTTTACTCTGGCTATTACCGTTGTCCTAGACCAATTGTTAAACGACGAAGAAAGCTGGGCATACAGCGACCGTGCGGGGTTCCTGTTCCGCAGCGAAAACGGCGAAGGCGCCCGCCCCCTCTTTGGCACAGAAAGCGACGTTGATACGGAACTCTTGTTTAAACAGGCGCTTAAAAAACGCCAGATTGCCGCCGCCCAGGCAGAAGCAGAGAAAAAAGCGTCGGAACTTGACGTATAGGTTGCCAGGCATTATCTGGTAAAAATAGCGCCTGGCACCTTACACTATGGCTTTACCGTTGGGTTCTGCGTTGGCGAACCGGGCATATTCCTAAGCGTGGGCAGTGTACTGCCGGATACAGGGTTCCAAATAGTAGTTAAATCCCACGCCGTCCCGTTTGTTGTGTCCCAGCGCCCCCCTGCTGTCCACCAGCTTGCCGTTACTGCATTTCCCGTTGATACATCAATACCCGCACCATAGCGGTTAAAGCTTGATGAGCCGGGTACAAGTACCATATCGGTCCTCCCATAAGAAAAAACACACGGGCTGGAGCCGACATCATTTCCTATTACACGGTCCATGGAAGAAGTTCCATATGAATAGTCTGATATAATACTTGGGGCAAGCGCCACACAATTGATTATTACCGTAACAGAATTTTCATTACCGCCCGCTATACCGCCGGCACGAATAGCAGTGCCGTTATAAGTATGAGAAATAGACCCTGTGGCATAGCAGTTTTCCGCTTTTGAATTATAACCCCTTAAAGATCCAGTGATGCCGCCAAGCTGGTAATTGCCGGAAATGTTTCCGGTGGCATAACAGTTTTTTATTGTGCCGCTCCAGGTTATACCAACCACCCCGGCGATAGAAGAGCTTCCAGAGATGTTCCCGGTGGAAAAACAATTTTCTACCACACTTGTATATTGGTTTGTCCCGGAGATCCCGCCAACCTGGCTGGCCGTACCGCAATTCATATTGCATTGAGTATAGCAGTTTTTAATTGAACCATAGTTAGTGCCCGCAATGCCGCCAAAATCAGAAGGGTTTGTACCAATAGCCGTAAAAGTTACCGAAGAGGTTACATAACAATTTTCTACCCTGCCGATAAGGGTACCCGCACTATTCCCGGCGCTGTTCCCAACAATACCGCCGGCACTATTACCGCTAATAGCAACCGAAGTAACATAACAGTTCCGGATAGTACCATAGTTGCTCCACCCCGCAATACCGGCGACATCAATATTACCTTTAATAGTGCCGCCATTAACATAACAGCCCTGGATAATGCTGCCCTGGCCGATCCGCCCCGCAATGCCGCCTACATAACTTGCGCCACTTATGTCCACATTAAGGAGGCCAAGGTCTTTTATTACCACATTTTCGGTAACCTCACCAAAGAGTCCCTGGTAATTTACCGTAGGTTTATTGATCGTAAGCCCGGAGATCGTTTTACTATTGCCGTCAAAACTGCCGGAAAACTTGTTGTCCCAGGTACCAAGGCCAATAGGCGCCCAGTTCCCGGCAAGGGTTATGTTGTTCATAAGTTTGTAATTTTTATTCAGCTTCCATGTTTTGTACCCGGCAGGGTTTGCGCTGCCCTTGCCGACATAACCCATTTCCGTTACATTGTAAATTTCGAAGACAGCGGAAGGGTTGTCTAACTCCCACTTCGCATATAAGTAATAATCGCCGTGGAGGTACGAGACCTTGTCGTTGGCAAAATCCCAGTCATCCAGGAAAGTGCCGTCGTCGGTATACCACCCGGCAAAGTCGTTCCCGGCCAAAGTGGGCTCATCATACAGCACAATCAGGTGATTGTCCTTTACCGAAACTTCCCTGTAGTAACTTCCATTGTTGCCCTCAAAATAGACGGTTACCCATTCACCGTTCCAGTCGTCATCGTCCCCGGGGCCAGTTGTGTTTGAACAAGCCAGGGCCAAAAAAAGTGTTAATGCCACAAGCGGCAAAAGATATGTTTTAAATTTCATACAATCCTCCTAAAAATTCAGTTCCGCCAGAAATAAACGGACGTTTATTTTTAGCGCCGCTAATTAGTACAGGAAACTCCTGCTTTGCAGTAAAATACCATGGAATATAACTTTTAACAAGCAATAAACGTCAAAAAATTACCTTAAAACATGATTCTTGTATAAATACTCACCATTTAGCGAAAAGCCGCCAGATCTAGATGTCCGTTTAGTTTGGGCATAATCCCCAGCTTGCGGGGCAGCAGGGTGTTGGGTGCGTTTTATATTTGCCCCATTAAAATTAGCAGCAATTTTTCTTCATCTTCAATCGCCCCAAGGGAGCTTAGTTTGGAAAGGCTGCGCAAAAAACCATAGCTTGCGCCGATAAAGTTGTTCCTACCGGCAATGAGCAGGGATGTAGCGTCCTGAAGGTCCGAAACCGAACCCTGCGACAGCCGGTAGCGTTCCATCACAAATTCCAAATGCCTTTCCGCATACTCCAGGGAACGCCGCGAAGAAAGGACCGATTCAGCCTGGGTAAAAGTGTTTAACAGGGCGGCTTGCAGCTCTGTTTCCATGGAACTTACCGCGCCAATATAATCCAGCGCCGCAGAATCCCTGTCAATTTTGCTTTTTTCGATCCGGTTTGAGGTAACCCAAAAATCAATGGGGATACTCCCGCTGATCGAGATGCCCCCCGAGCCTTTTGCGGAAAAACCGTCTGCTTTGGAATACTGCAGGCCTGTAGAAAAAATGGTAGCGCTAATTGTTGGGAAAAAATCACGCCATGCAAGGGAAAAGTTTTTTTCCGCCCTCTGGCTGTTAAGCGCAGCCTTTGCCAATGAAGGGTTCGCCGCAACAAGAATTGTATGGAACCTGCTGTATAGTGCATCAGCATCTTCATCGGAAATACCGGCAAGATGCTGAATCAGTCCTTCATATATGCCAAAATCAACCTCTTCAAGTACAGTAGTTTCTTTAAGCCCGGTAAGCGCATTGAATTTTGCCACAGAGAGGGCAAGGTTCCGTCTGGCCTGGTTGCGCGAATTTTCCCGTGTTTCCCTGTCGGAGAGCGCCTTTAGATAATCGCCCTGGTTGATAATCCCGCTGGTATACCTGATCTCCGCAATGGAAAAAGTTAAATCCGCTGTCTGCAAAGAAGATTCCGCAGCTTCCAGGTTTGACGCCGCTTCCAGTACCGCATAGTAGGCGCTGTCTACCGCATCGATCACATTAAAGTATTCGGCCAGCGCGTCTTTGCGGACACTTTCTGTTGCGATTGATCTAATCGCTTTTTGGACAAAACTCTTGCCGCCTTCAAAAATAATCTGCGTTATGGAAAAAGTAAACCCTGTACTAAAAGTGTCGATGGGGTTCACAAAATTCCAGTCCTTGTCCAGATAACCCATAGAAGCGCTGTAACCCGCAGAAAAGGAAGGCAGCATGGAATAGAGCTGGTTCCTTTCGTCCAGTATGCTGCCCCTTATTGCCATAGTGTATTTGGCAAGGCTCCGCGAATTCGCCAGGGCAAGATTACGCGCCTCTTCCAGGTTGATGGATTGAGAGAACAAACCTATACCTGCGAATAGAAATAAATTTAAAAACAGTATCACCCTTTTCATAACACCTCTATTCTGAATAATCTCTCACAGAGATACTGAGTATACAGAGGACACGGAGAGATGGGATTTCATAAAAACAAAACTCAATATTCTTCTCCATTCCTCAGTGTTTTAGAACCTCCGTGTCCCCGTGAGATAAATTCTGAGAAAATTTTACTCATACCTCAGAGCATCAATGGGGTATAAGCGGGCCGCTTTGAGTGCCGGGTAATAGCCAAAGACCACCCCGACAAGGGCGGCAAACAATGCCGAAGCGGCGACAATCAAGGGGTTTATTGCCGTCGGGATCCCGGACATAGCCACTATGCGGCACGCGAGGAAAGCCAGGCCGATCCCGATAACGCCCCCCATAAGGCTTAAGATTACCGACTCGGTAAGGAACTGCATAAGGATGTCCCGTTTGCGCCCGCCGACAGCCATCCTTATGCCAATCTCGCGGGTACGCTCGGTAACCGAGACCAGCATGATGTTCATAATGCCAATCCCGCCAACCAGGAGCGATACCCCGGCAATTGCAGCCAGCAGCGTTGTTAACGTTTTTGACGTTGACTGCGCCATGTCAATCATATCTGCCTGGTTCATTATGTCAAAATCGGATGCCGCCCCATCGGCAATTTTACGTGATTCACGGAGTATCAATTCGGTCTCTTTCTGCGCCGCTTCCATATACTCTTTGCCGGCAACGCTCATAACAATCATGTTGATGCTGCGGGAATTGGAAAGCCGCGTCATCGCCGTGTCCAGCGGGATCATTACAATGTCGTCCTGATCGTTGCCGCCCATCCCGGCGCCTTTGCTTTCCAAAAGGCCGATAACGGTAAAATAATTTGTCCCTATCCGGATCTGGCCGGAAAGGGCGCTTCCTTCATCGGCAAACAAATTTTTTGCCGTAGTGCTCCCCAGTACCGCGACAGTGCTGCGGAGCCTTAAATCTTCCTCGTCAAAAAAAACACCGCTGTCTATTTTCCAGTTCCGGGCGATAATAAACCCCGGCTCTACCCCCTGGACAGTAACCTGCGCATTCCCTTCGCTGCCTGTAACGCTGGCGTTTGTCTGTACAACGCCGGATATTGCAGCAGCAAAACTCGACTCGTCTTTTATTTTTTGAATGTCCTGTTTTGTAAAGGCGTTCATGCGCATCTGCACCTGCTGCCCGCTCCGGCTCATCTGGCGGCGGGGCATGATTTGCAGCAAATTGGTCCCCATGGCTGTCATGCGGTCTTCGATGGCCCGCTGCGACCCTTCGCCCATGGCAACCATTACAATCACAGAGCCGACGCCAATTATAACCCCCAGCGATGTTAAAAGGCTCCGCATACGGTTACGGAGTATGGATCGCAGGCATGTGTGAAGGAGCTGGGCAATGTTCATGCATCACCCTCGGCAAGAAGGGAATGTTCGTTTTTCCATTGCGCAAGATCGTCCATGGCGCTGCGTGTTTCCTTAACCAATTGGTCGGATACCAGTTCCCCGTCCCTTAAGGTAATGATGCGCCTGGTGTAGGCGGCCAATTCCGGTTCGTGGGTTACCATAATGATCGTTTTCCCCTGGCGGTTAAGCTCCTGGAAAAGCCCCATGATTTCGAGCGTCATCCCCGAATCGAGGTTGCCTGTCGGCTCATCGGCCAGAATAAAAGCCGGGTCATTCACCATTGCCCGCGCAATGGCGACGCGCTGCTGCTGCCCGCCCGAAAGCTGGGACGGGAAGTGATCCATGCGTTCGCGGAGGCCCACATCCCCGAGCGCTTTCGCCGCCCGTTCTTTCCGTTCCTGTGCGCTTTGCCTTTTTTCGGCGGCTTCCATAGAAGACTGTTTTTCCCGCCGCCGGTAAAACAAGGGGAGCTCCACATTTTCCAGCGCAGTAGTCCGGGCCAGCAAATTGAATGATTGGAAAACAAAACCGATCTTCCGGTTCCTGATATAGGCAAAAGTGTCCGAATCGGATTTGGAAGTCTCAATGCCGTCTAATGTGTAGGTGCCTGCGCTGGGTTTGTCCAGGCAGCCCAGTATATTCATTAAAGTTGATTTGCCGGAGCCCGACGGCCCCATGACAGAAACAAATTCGCCTTTACGTGCGGAAAAATCAATGCCGCGCAGGGCTCTTACCACGACGGCATTCCTGCTGCTATCGGCATTCTTGCCACTAACGGCATTCTTGCTACCTTTTATTCTTGCACCCTGCTTCGCTTCCATCCGGTATTCCCGTTTGATCCCGCGCAGTTCAATAACCGGCACTATATTTTCTCCCGGAGGATTACCTCTTTACCTTCGATGTCCTCCGCAAGTATTTCGGTAAAGGAGCCATCCGATATCCCGGTACGTACCCGCATTACTGCAATTTTCCCTTCGCCGTTTATATACCAGAGGTTACGTACAACAATTGTTTCGCGGGGTGCCCTGGCCTGGCTCTGCTGCGAGCCCTGCCTGGTAGACGGCTGCCTGCCGCCACCAAAGCCCCCCATCCTGGCGCCGCCGCTCCCCATCATTAAATCGGTAATGCTGCCGCCCGAGTTCTGGTTTTGATTTTGGTTTTGCCCGCTTTTTTGCGCCTGCTCCCTTGCCTCAATTGCAGCCTGCCGCTGTTCTTCGCTCATGTCTTCAAGGCCGGCGGCAAAAACCAAATCGGCAATTTGCTCCGAGCTTAAACCCGACGGCTGGTAACGGAGTGCGGCATTGGAAACCAGCAATACATCTTCGCTGCGCTCTACGATAAAGTCCACCGCGCAGGTCATCCCCGGCAGGAGCGACCCGTCATGGTTTTCGACATTGATGATCACCGTATAGGAAACCACATTGTTCGAAACCGAGGGGACCATGCGGAGCGTGTCTACCGTCCCCTGGAACCTGCGCCCCGGAAGGCTTTCCAGGGTAAAACGCACCTCCTGCCCTTTCTGGATTGAAGTGATGTCAAGTTCGCCCACCAGCGCTTCTATCTGCATTTCGCTTAAATTTTCCGCCAGCGTAAAAATGCTGGATGAGTTATTGCTGGAACTGTCTACCACCGTATCGCCGGCATTGATATTCCGGTCAAGGACTATGCCGTCGATGGGGGATGTTATATAGGCATACTGGTTGATTTCTGTTTCTGTTTCTTTCAGGTTCGCCTCGGCGACGGCAAGATCCGCCCTCTGGCTATCCAGCGCTGTCTTGTTTGTTTTTAGCTCGTATTCGGAAATCAGGTTCTTTTCGGCTAGAATCTCCTGGGTGCGGTAATTGACTAGCTGTAATTCGTAATTGGCCCGCGCCTTGACAACAGACGCATAATACTGTTCCCGTTTAAGGCGCAGTACATCGGTATTAAGTTCGGCAAGGATGTCCCCTTTTTTAACGGCGTCGTTGTAATCAACATAGACCTTTTCCACCTTGCCGCTCATGCGGGGCAGCACATTTACCGTCGCGACAGGTTTTATGGTCCCGCTGGACGAAATAGTACGTTCCAGGCTGCCCCTGCGCACACTGGTAAATTCATAAGCAGCCGGTTTTGTTTTTTTGCCGGAACAGCCGCAGGGGATTACGGCAAGAGGAATTAAAACTGCAATTAGCAGGGTTTTTGCTTTCACGTATTATAAACAATGGTATCACTGCCAGGGTTACTGTTTCAATATCACGTGTGTCAAACAGTATTAAAGTGTGAACTCGGCGTCTTGTTGACAAAAAGCCGTTTTTTTTAACACAATAAAATGACTGCAATATGACAACCGCAATATACGGAGGGCTTCCATGAAAGAGCAAAATTTACTCAGAAATACACTGGGGGTACTGGGAATACTGCTGCCCATTCTTTGTCTGGTTTTTAATTTGATCTTTGGGAGGGAGTTTAACCAGCTATATGCACTGACATCCATTTCTGCGGCACATTATTCAAGTTCGTACCTTCTATTTGAAGGCATTCTGTTCGGCATGGGTTTGTTTTTTTTAATATACCGCGGCTACGGCAAAACCGACCATGCTGTATCAATCGGCATTGGTATTAGTGCAATATTATTGGCGTTGTTCCCCTGCGCCCGCGAAGGGGGTTATACAAGAAATTTTTTAATGCTGCCGATGGGAAAGTCAGATTTTATACATTTTTTGATGTCGTTAACTTTCTTTGGCGGCCTTATCTATTTTATCGGCTGGCGGTTCACTAAAAAAGGCGGGACTGTCACAAAGCAGAAAAAACAAAGAAATAAGCTATATATCATTTGCGCCGCATTA
>Ga0082212_10001010_pt1 | contig 41282 bp, 36 predicted proteins | sample TergutNt197P3_FD_71548 | JGI IMG/M metagenome (GOLD analysis project Ga0082212, IMG submission 71548) | Neocapritermes taracua P3 segment gut microbial communities from Petit-Saut dam, French Guiana - Nt197 P3 | ecosystem: Host-associated > Arthropoda: Insects > Digestive system > Gut ...
GTGCGGGTCATGCCGAAAGGTGCGGGGCCGCCTGCCATATTATCCGGATGCAGGGTACGGCCTGTACCGCCGCCCGAAGCTACGGAAAAATACTGTTTTTTCTGTTCCACACATTCTTTTTTATACGTTCCCGCGACAGGATGCTGGAATCGTGTGGGATTAGTAGAATTACCCGTAATGGAAACATCCACGCCTTCAAGATGCATTACGGCAACCCCTTCGCGTACGTCATCTACACCGTAACAGCGTACCTGTGCTTTTTCACCTTTTGAGTAGGCAATCTCTTTTACGACCTTGACTTCTCCCGTGCCGTAATCAAATTGAGTCTGCACATAGGTAAAGCCGTTAATGCGGGAAATGATCTGTGCCGCGTCCTTGCCCAAACCGTTAAGGATTACGCGCAACGGTTCTTTCCTTGCCTTGTTTGCGTTTTTTACGATACCAATTGCGCCTTCAGCGGCGGCAAAACTTTCGTGTCCTGCAAGGAAGGCAAAACACTTAGTCTCGTCACGGAGCAGCATTGCGCCGAGATTACCATGCCCAAGACCAACTTTGCGGTCTTCTGCGACACTGCCGGCTATGCAAAAACTCTGGAGTCCAATTCCAATTGCTTCCGCCGCTTCCGCCGCGTTTTTAACGCCTTTCTTGATCGCAATGGCGGATCCTACAACATAGGCCCACCCGGCGTTTTCAAAGGCGATAGACTGAATGGATTTTGTAATATCATACGGATTTACACCGGCCTTATCACATATTTCTTTTGCTTCCTCTATAGAGGAAATTCCATATTGCGACAGCACGCTGTTTATCTTGCTGACGCGCCGTTCATAACTTTCAAATAACGCCATGGGTTACTCCTTTTTAGTGCGGCCGACTGGCCGCCCAGTATAATCGGACTTGATACGAAGTATCATGATTACTCCTTCCTCGGGTCAATGTACTTTGCAGCTTCGGCAAAGCGGCCGTATGTCCCTTTTGCTTTTTCGAGAGCGGTATTTGCATCTTCGCCTTTTTTAACAGCGTCTATAAATTTACCAAAAGTAATAAATTCATAGCCGATAATTTCGTTTTTATCGTCCAGTGCAAGACGGTTTATATACCCTTCGGTGAGTTCAAGGTAACGCGCCCCTTTGGCTTTTGTTCCAAACATTGTGCCTATCTGGCTTCGCATTCCTTTACCCAAATCTTCAAGACTTGCTCCAATGGGCAGGCCGTCCTCGGAAAATGCCGTCTGGCTGCGTCCGTAGACAATCTGCAAAAACAGCTCGCGCATAGCCACGTTAATGGCATCACAGACAAGGTCGGTGTTCATCGCTTCCAGCAATGTCTTTCCCGGCAGGATTTCGGAGGCCATTGCCGCCGAATGGGTCATGCCGCTGCATCCAAGGGTTTCAACCAGCGCCTCCTCGATAATGCCGTCTTTTACATTAAGGGTCAGCTTACAGGCGCCCTGCTGCGGCGCACACCAGCCCACACCGTGGGTCAATCCGCTGATGTCCTTAATCTCTTTTGCCTGGACCCATTTTCCTTCTTCAGGAATTGGCGCAGGACCATGATTTGCACCCTTTGCGACAGGACACATATGCTCAACTTCTGTTGAATAAATCATATCCTCACTCCTTATATAAATAATATTTTTACAAACGAGATTTATTGTTATTATATCATAATAGGTGTCATTGTAGTATACTAGGTATATGGCAAAAAAAACATTCAATGAAAAATTAAACTATTCCGGTGATCTTCCAAAAGTGGAAACTCTGACCACCCCCAAAATGATAGAGCGTAATGGCGCTACTACCATGGCAATAGTTCCTCCCCTGGAATACGACGGATTAATGAAAAAAGTTCCCAAAGGCAAACTTACTACCATAGACCGGATGATGGCCCAGATGGCAAAAAAGTACAAAGCAGGCTGCGCCTGCCCCATGACAGCCGGTATTTTTGTAAATATTGCAGCCAATGCCAGCGAGGAACGCGGCGGTAAAAACATTACCCCCTGGTGGCGTACTTTAAAAAAAGACGGACAGCTAAACGAAAAGTACCCCGGCGGCATAGAAAGCCAAAAAACCCGGCTGGAACAGGAAGGCCATACAATTATCCAAAAGGGGAAACGCTATCTGGTAGCGGACTACGAAAAAAAGCTGGCTGATTTAAAAACTTAAATCAACGAATTGATGTGAATACGGACTATTTAACTCTTTTTGTATGTATTTGCTTTTAGTAATTATATTATTCGCCCAATTCGCTGATCCTTTCATCATTGCAAACTTATTTGCTCTATCTCCTGACTCGCCAGCTCAGCCAGTATTTCTCTGTACTTTCTTCCGGTTCCGGGCTCTGTTGCTTCCGGCAGTAAGTCCAGCAATGGCCGCAGGGCAAATGCCCGTTCCTGTAAGCGGGGATGGGGTACAACCAGATCGTCTTCTGTAATTACCAAGTCGCCAAAAAGTAATATATCAATATCAAGCGTCCGTTCACCCCATCGGCGTTCTTTGCGGCGATCCCTGCCGTACAGGGCTTCAACTTTCTGAATTTGCTGAAGCAAATTATAGGGGGAGTCAGAAAAGTAACCGGAAAGCGCAGCATTAATAAACAGCGGCTGATCAGTTACATAAAGGGGCGCTGTTTTGTAAAAAGGCGAAAGCCTTATCTGTGTCAGTGTTTTATGCAGTTCTGAAGCCGCCGAATTAATAATTCCGGTACATGAAAGATCCCTGCAGGACGTATTGGAACCAAGCCCTAATACGCACAGCATGGATATTCCTAAAAAAGATCGTTTTTCGATGGTTCTTCCGCCGGTTTCGCTGCACCGGCGCTGCCTGATGCAGTTTCAGTTGCTTTTGCAGCGGCAGCTGTTTTTGCAGTTTGATTTTTTGCCGCAGCAGGTGTTCCGGCCTGGGCTGCGTTACCCTGAATACGATCGGGAAACATTATCTTTCGGAGTTTGTTTTCTATGTCTATGGCAAAGGAAGCATTATCTTCCAGATATTTCTTGGCATTGTCCCTGCCCTGTCCGATTTTTTCTTCACCGTAGGAATACCATGCGCCTTTTTTATCGATGATATCGTGCTTAACTGCCGCATCCAAAAGGCTTCCGATGGCGGAAACACCTTTGCCAAAAATAATCTCCAGTTCAGCTTTTCTGAATGGCGGCGCAACCTTGTTCTTAACTACTTTGATTCGCACACGGTTTCCGACCGCATCTGAATCTTTTCCCGCTTCGATAGTTTCTACCCGGCGGACTTCCAGCCGCACTGAAGAGTAAAATTTCAGAGCGTTTCCCCCGGTGGTAGTTTCCGGATTGCCGAACATAATACCTATCTTCATGCGGATTTGATTGATAAAGATCAGCAGGGTCTTGGACTTCCCGATAATTGCCGTTAGCTTTCGCATGGCCTGGCTCATAAGCCTTGCCTGCAGACCCATTTGGGCATCCCCCATGTCGCCGTCGATTTCCGCCTGGGGGGTAAGAGCCGCAACAGAATCCACAACAATAACATCAACCGCTCCGGAGCGGACAAGATTTTCCGTTATCTCCAATGCCTGTTCTCCGGTATCGGGCTGGGAAATCCAGAGGTCGTCAATATTTACCCCAAGATTTTTTGCGTATACCGGATCCAATGCATGTTCGGCATCTATAAAAGCAGCTATACCTCCCAGTTTTTGTGCTTCAGCAATGGCATGAAGCGCCATGGTGGTTTTTCCGCCGGACTCCGGTCCGTAGATTTCGACAATCCTTCCCCTGGGATAACCCCCAATTCCAAGCGCTTCATCCAGCAGGATTGAACCGGAAGGAGTTACCTCAATTCCGGTATTATTGGCATGAGTCCCCAATTGCATAAGAGAACCGGCGCCATATTGTTTTTCGATTTGAAGACGGGCAGCTTCCAGAGCCCTTTTCTTTTCTTCGATGGTTGTCAGTGCCCCTGACCCCGTGTTTTTTTCTGATTCGCTCATCTTTGCCATCCTTTCCCTCCCCCTTCATTTGATGTATGGCATCAATGCAGTTTTTGCTTGTATAATTGACAAAAATATCATATTTTTACAAAAAAGTGAACCATCCGGAATGGTTAGAAAGGAAAACCTATTTTTTATGGAGGAAAAAATAATGGGCAACAGGTTATTACAGGTATTGTTAACTATATTCCTTATTACAGGGAATTTTTTGTTTTTCTCATGCAAGGAAGACGACAGATTGCTGTCTGTAGACAAACAGGGACGGACAGTGGTGGAACGATTCGGCCAGCTTAAGGTAGAAGGAATTCATCTTAAGAGCGCCGACGGAAGGATTGTACAACTTCGGGGGATAAGTTCTTTTGGTCTGCAATACGCAGGAAGATACGCCAATGAGGATGTAATCCGCTGGCTGCGGGATGACTGGAATATGCAGATTTGGCGGGCTGCAATGTACCTTTACGAAGGCGGATATATAATGCATGGGGGAATAAAATCCAAAGTTATAGACTCAGTGGAAGCAGCCATTAAGCTGGGACTGTACGTAATGATCGACTGGCATGTCCATATGGACAGGGATCCCCGGCTTCACCAGCAGGAAGCAATTGAATTTTTTGGCGAAATGGCCCAAAGGTACGGATCTTACCCCAATATATTGTACGAAATCTGCAATGAGCCAAATGGCCCGGCGATAACCTGGAGTGAAGCCGTTAAACCGTATGCAGAGGCAGTTATAGCTGAAATACGTAAATACGATCCAAACAACATTATCATCGTGGGAACGCCTACATGGAGCCAGGATGTAGACCTTGCAGCGCAAGACCCAATCCAGGGATACGAAAATATAATGTATACCCTTCATTTTTATGCCGGCACCCACGGGGATGAGCTCCGGGAAAAGGCAAAAATAGCCATTGATAAGGGTCTGGCCCTCTTTGTTACCGAATGCGGGACTTCCCAGTCGACAGGCGGCGGCGGAGTCTGGGAAAAAGAGTTTCTTGAATGGCTTTCTTTCCTTAATAAGTACAGTATTTCCTGGGTAAACTGGTCCCTGACCAACAAGGGAGAGGATGCCGGGATTCTGGCATACGGCGCCGACAAGGAAGGAAAAGGTCATTGGACAGAAAAAGATTTGTCCCCATCGGGGATTTTTATCAGAAAAATCCTTAGAAATGAAATAAAAAGTAAATAAATGCTTGTTTTTTTTATTTTTTATGTTATATTAGTGATTTATAAACCATTTTTTGGAGGAAAACATGAAAAGAATTTTTGGTCTTCTGTGTCTCGCCCTTGTACTGTTTAGTTTTGCAGCATGCGGCGGCGGCGGTGAGAAAGCAGATCCTAACTTTCTGACAATTTGGTCATTCACCGACGAACTTGATCAGATGGTTCACAATTACTATGCCAAAGCCTACCCGAACATGAAGTTTGAGTATTCGCTTACGGCAACGGAACAGTTTCCCAACAAACTGGATCCGGTATTGGCTTCCGGTCAGGGCGCACCTGATATCTTCGCTCTCGAAGCCGCTTTTGTCCGCAAGTATATCGAATCCGGTCTTCTTCTGGACCTGACCGATATTTACGAAGCAAACAAGCACAAACTCCTTGCCTATCCTGCGGAAATCGGAACTTACGAAGGCAGAGTATACGGAATGTCATGGCAGGCATGTCCTGGCGCCATGTTCTATCGCCGCAGTCTTGCAATCAAGTATCTTGGAACCGATGATCCGGCAGTCGTACAGAGCTATTTTGCCAATGGGGATAAATTCCTTGAAACAGCAGCACTGCTTAAAGATAAATCCGGCGGCGCTTGTGTAGTAGTTTCCAGCAACGGCGACCTTTATCAGCCATTCCTTGGCGGCCGCAAACAACCGTGGGTTGTAAACGGAAAACTATTTATCGATCCCGCCATGGATCAGTTCATGGAAATGTGCAAGATTCTTTGGGACAACCGTTATGAAGGCCAGGTTGGACAGTGGTCGGAAGGTTGGTTTGCAGGGATGAGGGGTGAACTTCAGGATGCATCCGGAAGGAATTTGGAAGTATTTTCCTATTTCCTCCCCACATGGGGCCTCCACTATGTACTTAAGACCAATGCTCCCGATACCTCAGGCGACTGGGCAATGATCCCCGGTCCTTACCCCTACCGTTGGGGCGGCACCTGGATTGGTGCATATAAAGGTACCAAAAACCCCGAAGCTGCCAAAGAACTTATCCGCTATCTGACTGTCGAAGACAGTTTCCTCGAAGCATGGGCAAGGGATACCGGAGATATGGTGAGCAACCTTGCGGTTGTTGACAAGATCAAGGGCAGTTACAGTGAACCCTTCCTTGGCGGACAGAATCACTATGCCGAATTTGCTGAAATGGCCAAATCTGTTGACGGAAAACTCGTCCAGGGTACCGACCAGGCAATTGAAGGCCTCTTCATGGAAGCAACCAACGCCTATCGTTTATCAGAAAAACCAAAAGCTCAGGCGCTGGATGAATTCAGAGCCCAGGCGGAAACCACACTTGGTCTGTAAGCGAATAGCATTTTAGGTTGTTCGCAGATGTAGATTAACCAATAATCAAAGGCGCGGGTTTTTATTATCCGCGCCTTTTTTACAGGAGGAGTAATGCAAAAAGTATCAATTGGTCATGAAGCTAAAACAAATCGTTGGGGTTATTTTTTCGTGGCGCCTTTTGTAATTGTGTTTTGTATTTTTAATCTGTGGCCCACAGTATATACATTTTTATTAAGTTTTACCGATTTAAAGGGACTTCAACCTTCCTTCAAATTTGTCGGTTTTGAAAATTTTACCAAACTGGTAAAGGATGCATATTTCTGGGGCGCCTTGCGAAATACATTTATTATTTGGGGCATTAATTTTATTCCCCAATTGGGAATAGCCCTGATTCTTTCCATTTGGCTTAGTGATATACGCCTTAAACTGCGCGGACGCGGTCTGTTCCGTGCTATTATATATATGCCCAATCTTCTTATAGCTGCATCGGTAGCCATGCTTTTCCGTAGTCTTTTCGGCTTTAACGGTTATGCCATTGCTCCGGTAAATCAGTTTTTACGCTCTTTGGGGATCTATCATATTACTACTGTAAACGGAGAAGTCGTAAGAGATGCATTTAATCTTTTCCGCAGTGTTCCGTTTTCAAGGTCATTGGTAGCATTTATTCAATGGTGGATTTGGTACGGTCATACGGTGATTATGCTTATGGCTGGTATTACCAGTATACCCATCTCTATGTATGAATCCGCCTTAATCGACGGTGCAAACAGCCGTCAAACCACATGGTATATTACACTTCCCCTGCTCCGTCCCATGATGCTCTTTATATTAGTTACTTCGATGATTGGCGGCATGCAGATGTTTGACATTCCTTTCCTGATCACCGATATGCGAGGTGCTCCCGATTTTAAAATCCGGACAACAACGGTGTATCAGTACAATATGGCTTTTCAGGGCCGGAACGACTATGCCTATGGGGCGGCAATATCCGTAGGGATATTTGTTATTACGATCATTCTGGCCTTATTAATATTCTTCTTTTTGCAGGATCGCAGTGATATAAAGAAACAGAAAGGAGGCGCAGTATGATGTCATCCCAAACAAGCCTTTTAATCAAACGCAGTATTGTGCATGCTATTATGATTTTCCTGGGGATCCTGGCGATTATTCCGATTTATCTGCTGCTCATCAATGCCACCCGCTCTACAGAACAGATCAACACAGGCATTTCGCTTATTCCAAGTACCAATGCAATGTACAATTGGCGAACCCTGACCAGCCGAGGTTTCCAGATATGGCAGGGATTCGGAAACAGTGCGTTTATTTCGACTTGTGCTACTGTATTAAGCGTTTATTTTTCTGCAATGACAGCCTACGGGCTCCATATCTATAAGTTTAGGGGCAGAGCTGTAATCTGGACAATTATTCTGATTATTATGATGCTTCCCGGCACGCTTACCTTTATCGGATTTTACCAGTTTATGGCCCGGCTGAAACTTTTGAATAGCTATATTCCGCTTATTATTCCGGGAATAGCAGCAGGGGCTACTGTATTGTTTGTCCGGCAGTATATGTCATCGATACTTTCCAAAGAACTTATTGATGCAGCGAGAATTGACGGGGCCGGGGAGTTTAAAACTTTTAATAATATTATTCTTCCGATTATTACCCCTGCTCTTGCTGCCCAGGCGATCTTTACCTTTGTGGGTTCGTGGAACAACTTTATTACACCATTTGTGCTTATTTCCAGTCAAAAGAAATACACATTGCCCATGCTGGTTCAGTCCCTTAGAGGTGATATTTACCGTGCAGAAATGGGGGCAATCTATCTGGGAATTGCTGTTTCGCTGATACCAATTCTTATTTTTTATTCGTTCATGTCGCGGTTTATTATCTCAGGTATTACCATGGGCGGAGTTAAGGAATAATACTGCAACAAAAACATTAATGAGAGGCCGGAACTATGGCAGATGATATGAATCGTGTTACTAATCCTGTCCTTACAGGGTTCCATCCGGATCCGTCAATTTTACGGGTTGGTGAATGGTTTTATCTTGCAAACTCAACTTTTGAATGGTATCCGGGCGTGGAACTTCACCGGTCCAGGGATCTTGCAAATTGGGAATCTTTGCCCTCTCCCTTAAATGAAAAACGGCTTCTTGATATGGAAGGAGAACGGAGTTCATGCGGGATATGGGCGCCTTGTTTAAGTTATTCCGATAATCTTTTTTGGCTCATTTATACCAATGTGCGGAGCTGGAATGCCGGTCCCTGGAAAGATTGTCCCAATTTTCTTACTACAGCTCCTTCGATAGAAGGCCCCTGGTCAGATCAGGTATTTTTAACCTGTTCCGGCTTTGACCCGTCCCTGTTCCATGATGACGATGGTAAAAAATGGCTGGTCAGCATGGAATGGGATTACCGTCAAAAGACCGTTCCCGAAGGATACCAATTTACAGGGATACTTCTTCAGGAATATAGTCCTGCCGAAAAAAAATTAGTTGGCGCTGTACGGAAAATTTTTAAGGGTACATCAATTATGTGTGTAGAAGGCCCTCATCTTTACAAGCGCAACGGATGGTATTACCTGCTTACTGCAGAAGGAGGAACATGCTACGGACATGCCGCTACTCTGGCACGGTCACGTTCCATTGAAGGCCCATACGAGGTACATCCTTCCAATCCGCTTATTAGTTCCCGGGACAAACCGGAACAATATCTGCAAAAAGCCGGTCATGCCAGTTGGTGCGAAACTCCCGACGGCAGGTATTATCTTGCCTATCTTTGCGGACGGCCATTGCCGGGAACAAAGCATTGTGTTTTGGGCAGAGAGACGTCCATATCGGAAATGGTTTGGCATGATGATTGGCCATACATAAAAGGAGAAGAAGGAACACGGCAGAATCATCCAACCAACACATTTGAAACACCGGTAAACCTTAATGAACCCGTTTCTGCAGACAAGAGCAAGATATATACTTTTAACAGCCCGGCCATACATAGTGATTTTAAAACCCTGCGTACACCTATGGATCCCCATAGTTTTTCTCTTGGTTCCAGACCCGGTTATCTCAGGCTTCGGGGGGGCCAGTCTCCTATCTCGACATACGGTCAAACTCTTCTTGCCCGCCGGCAGCAGGACTTTTCTTTTACAGCCGAAACCTGCCTGGAATTTTCCCCGCAAAGCTTTCAGGAACTGGCCGGACTTTGCTGGCGCTATGATGAACGGAACCAATATCTTTTCGCTCTGACTCATAACGAAAGCAGGAATGAAAACAAGGGCCGTGTATTATCTATTCTCTCGATGACAGCAGGCCAGTTTTTACATGAAGAAGGTCCTACTGTACCTGAAGGGCCGCTTTATCTTCGCCTTACTGTACGTGAACAACAGGGGAGTTTTAGTTATTCCACTGACGGTAAAACATATACCAATGCCGGTTCGGCGCTTGACAGTACTGTCCTTTCCGACGAGTTTGATTTTTTAGGGTTTACGGGAGCTTTTATAGGAATGTTCTGTGTGGACACGGCCATGTATAAGGCTGTTGCAGATTTCAAGTATTTTTCATATACACCTGAATAAACTTTAATTACGACCAGATTACCGGGAGTGCCCTTGTACCATCCGAAAATTCATGGTATTCTGTAAACGGTATGAATGAATTTGTCATCACCGCTACCAGGACAATGAAGTCCTACGCTGCCGGAGTAGCGGAAATTGTGGCAAAATACCCCAGTTTTGGTGCTTTTTCTTCTTCCATAAACGGTATTGATCTACTCACCACAGATTGTTTTGCAGACGGCGAAAAAGAAGTAGTCGTCAGTTCTTCCATACGGGGAAAGGATGTTTTTCTTTTTGCAAGCTGTGCAAGAAATGAGGCAGGGCTTAATGTAGATGAAGCTAAAATAGAATTGTATCATTCGGTGGATGCCATAAAAAGAGCCCAGGCTGCACAAATTATTGTTTTTGAACCGTATATGTCCTGTTCCCGGTCCGACCGCACAACACGGCGGAGTTCTGTAGGGCTTTGGGGTCACCTGAAAATTCTTTCCAGCCTGGGTGCCAAGCACTTTGTTACATACCAGCTCCACTCGGATAAATCCCAGGCTATGGTCGATCCCACCCGTTGTGTAATAGATGATATTCCTGCCATTTCTTTGCTTAAACTGCGGCTTTGTGATGTATATATAAAGAATCTGGAAACCTTAAACGGCAAAGTTCGGGATACCTGGGCTTTTTGTTCGGTTGATGCCGGCGGAGAAAAACTTGCCCGCCGTTTTGCCAATTCTTTTGGCGTACCCCTGGTCGTTGCCCATAAACAACGGGATTATTCCAGGCAAAATTCTGTTGAGTGTATCAACATACTTTCGGCCGAGCCAATAGAAGGTAAAGTAATTTGGATAGTAGATGATATGATTGATACAGCCGGGTCTGTGGTTACTCTGATTCAAACCCTGTCACGTATGAAGCCTAAAGAAATCAACCTAATGGCGATTCATCCGGTTTTTTCGCCACCTGTTGCCGAACGGTTAAACAGACTTTCGGAAGAAAAACTCCTTGGTCATATTATAGTTACAGATACGGTGGACTGTTCTGGCAATAAAGATATAGTTGGCTTGGAAGTCGTCCCTTCAGCAGGGCTTTCTGCCAAGGTGATCAGGACTATTGCCAGTAACGGTTCAATGGCTAAATTACTAAACGATTATTCTGCCGAAGAGTACCTTAGTTCCCCCAATTTGTTTAATTCATAAAAATTTTACGTAAAAAAAGCCCAAAAAACAAAAAAAATGTAATCGTTTGCATTTTTTTCTTGACAAACCGGAAAAAGTAACGGATTATTGAATTAACCTGAAACCATTTTAAAACTTTAGTTTTTGATGATGGCTCAACCAATTTTTAGGAGGTAATATGCTAATTGGTATTGATCCTGTTATTAGTCCGGATTTATTGGATGTGCTGTTTCGCATGGGTCATGGTGATGAATTAGTGCTGGCAGATGCCTTTTTTCCCGGTAATACTTTCAATTCAAGGGTTGTAAGAGCAGATGGAATCCGTGTTCCGGCGCTTTTACAGGGAATTTTGGCATTAATTAACCTTGATTCCTATGTTCCCAACCCTGTAATCATGATGGCGCCGGTTCCCGGAGACAGCCTTGATCCGGAAACGGAAAAATCCTTCCGGGGTGCTATAGATAAATACTGGCCCGAAACTCCGGCAATTGAACATATGGAGCGTTTTGCTTTTTATGAAAGGTGTAAAAAGGCCTATGCAATTGTAATGACCGGGGAAACGGTAAAATACGGAAATATAATACTAAAGAAGGGGGTAATTCCGGTATAAAACCATGTAAACGTTTACATGGTTTAAGGTCTGTGATATGAGTACAACAATAAAAGATGTGGCATATAAAGCAGGAGTTTCTACAGCTACCGTCTCAAGAGTATTATCAGGATATTCAACTGACCCCATAGGAGGGGTTTTTCGCCCTGTAGCGGAAAAAACACGGCTGCGTGTGATAGATGCCGCTAACAACCTGGGTTACAGGCTGAACTATACCGCTCGTGGACTAAAAACACAGTCAACCATGACGGTAGCTGTGGTTTTGCCGGAATTGTCCAATGACTTTTTTATGGATGTTGCAGAAGGGATTGAACAGGAATTGAATATATGCGGTTACACTATGCTTATTGCATCTTCGCTCAATTCAGTGGAAGAGGAAAAAAAGCGGGTTCTGATGCTGGCTGACCGTATGGTAGACGGCATGATAATTACTCCTTCGGGTACCCTGGGAGATCATATTCAGGCATTAGCCGATCGGGGAATGCCTATGGTTATGGTTGACAGAATTGTCGAAGGAACCAGCCTGGATGCGGTTACATCAGATAACGAAGGAGGAACTTTTCAGCTAACCAAAGCTTTGTTGTCGGACGGTTTTACAAGAATTGCCTTTGTCGGAGGGGAAATTACATATTCAACGGCAAGAGAACGGCTTTCGGGATTCAGCAGGGCATTGGCGGAAGCAGGAATAAAATTTGATCCTTCTCTTCTGTGTCTTGGCGGTATGGAGATGCATGACGGGTATGAGCATATGAAAAATCTGCTGCAAAAACCCAATCCGCCGGAAGCTATGGTAGCAGTAAACCTGCTGGTACATCTCGGGATTGAACGCTGCCTTTTGGATATGAAGGCAAAATACCCGGTAATTGCAGGTTTTGACGAAGCCTGGTTTTCCCCTTTTTTGCCGGCTTGCCGTTACACAGCAGCCCAGGATGCTGTCGGTATGGGGCGGCGTGCAGGACAACGGATTATCGAAAAGATACGGAAAAAAAGGGCGGGAAACGGAACCGGTACAGAAAATTCCGAAGAAAGGATCATTCGGCTTCCGGTAAAGATTAACCGTACAGTTCCGGTTATGCGGTAGTAGAATTTTATGAAATTGTATTTTGAAATAATTATTATTTATGGAGGATGATTATGGCAAAAAATCGTTATCGGGGAGCATATCCAAAAATCGGAATCAGGCCGACAATTGACGCGCGCAGAGGGCCGCTTAAAGTAAGGGAATCTTTGGAAGACCAGACCATGAACATGGCAAAAGCTGCCAAAGACCTGTTTGAAAAAAACTTGCGCTATTCCAATGGAGAAAAAGTAGAAGTAATAATTGCCGATACAACCATAGGCCGGGTTGCAGAAGCTGCTGCCTGCAGTGACAAATTCCGCAGGGAAGGCGTTGACATTACCTTAACTGTAACTCCCTGCTGGTGCTATGGCTCTGAAACCATGGATATGGATCCCTCCACCATTAAAGGCGTTTGGGGGTTTAACGGTACGGAAAGGCCCGGCGCTGTGTACCTGGCATCTGTACTGGCTGCCCATGCACAGAAAGGTCTTCCCGCTTTTGGCATTTATGGTCATGACGTGCAGAATGCCGACGACAAGGGAATCCCCGAAGATGTTCAGGAAAAACTCCTCCGTTTTGGCCGGGCAGCAGTAGCCGCCGCCACGATGAGGGGAAAAAGTTATTTGCAGATTGGTTCGATATGTATGGGTATTGCCGGTTCGATTATCAACCCTGAATTCTTCGAAGAGTACCTTGGAATGCGTGTGGAAAGCGTGGATGAAGTTGAAGTTATCCGCCGTATGGAAAACGGAATCTACGACGAAAAAGAATACCAAAAAGCTCTTGCATGGACAAAACAATACTGTAAAGAAGGGTTTGATAAAAACCCGCCCGAACTTCAGAGATCCAGAGCCGAACAGGATAAGGCCTGGGAATTTGTTGTTAAGATGATGTGTATCATCAAAGATCTCTTTAACGGTAATCCCAATCTTAAAGAGGAATTTGCAGAAGAAATGGCCGGGCACAACGCCATAGCCGGCGGTTTCCAGGGCCAGCGGCAATGGACTGATTTTTATCCCAACTGTGATTTTCCTGAATCCTTGCTCAACACTTCCTTTGACTGGGAAGGCGCCCGTGAACCGTATATTCTGTCAACAGAAAACGATACCTTAAATGCCGTTGGAATGCTTTTTGGGAAACTACTTACCGGAACAGCCCAGATATTTTCTGATGTCAGAACCTACTGGAGCCCTGAAGCGGTTAAACGTGCGACAGGTTATGATCTTGCCGGTGTTGCAAAAGAAGCAGGTGGGTTTCTCCATTTAATCAATTCCGGTGCATCCTGTATTGATGCAAGCGGAGAAATGAAAAACTCAAACGGAAAAGGTATTATGAAGCCTTTCTGGGAAGTATCTGAAGCAGACCAAAAAGCATGTCTTGATGCTACCACATGGAATGCGGCGGACTTCGGCTATTTCCGGGGCGGAGGTTTTTCTTCAAGATTTCTGACACGTGCAGAAATGCCGGTAACAATGAGCCGAATTAACATTGTAAAAGGTCTGGGGCCCGTGATCCAGATTGCCGAAGGATGGACGGTTAACCTACCAGATAATATTTCAGATATATTATGGAAACGTACTGACTATACATGGCCCTGTACATGGTTTGCTCCAAGGGTAACCGGGAAAGGCGCTTTTAAGACAGCTTACGATGTTATGAACAACTGGGGGGCCAACCATGGTTCCATTTCTTACGGACATATTGGTGCAGATTTAATTTCTCTTTGTTCAATATTGCGAATTCCTGTATGTATGCATAACGTACCGGAAGATCAAATCTTCCGGCCCAGTTTCTGGAATGCATTCGGAATGGACAAGGAAGCGGCAGATTACCGGGCTTGCTCTGTATTGGGACCGGCGTATAAATAAATAATGAACGGAGGTTGTGAAAGACGTGGAATACGCGATTGCGGTAATTGACATAGGGATGACAAACAAAAAAGTCGCCGTTTACGACGACAATCTCCGTCAGTTGGATGCAAAGTACAAAAACTTTGAACCAAAAATGGTAAACGGTCTGGAAACACATGATCTTGAAGGCATGGAAACATGGTTTACTGTTTGTTTAAAAGATTTTGCCGGCAAGTATCCGATTAAAGCCCTTTCCGTTACTACTCATGGCGCAACCTTTGTCTGTGCAGGGAAGGATGGAAAACCCGCTCTTCCCTGTGTGTTCTACACACATGAGCCGGGAGACGATTTTCACCGGCGTTTTTACGAACAATTCGGAAAACGTGAAGACCTGCAGGCGAGAACCGGAACTCCGGCATTTAAAGCAATGATAAATCCTGCAAAAGGTTTATTGTTTGCAAAAGAACAATTTAGCGATCTGTTTAAAAATACCGTTTCCATACTCCCCTATCCCCAATACTGGGGTCTGCGTTTTTCAGGAAAAACGGGGACGGAAAGCACATATATGGGTAACCACACCTACCTTTGGGATCATTTGAATAAAAACCTTTCTTCGGTGGCAAGGGATTTGGGAATCGCATCGCTGATTCCGGATAAATTATACAAATCCTGGGATATTCTGGGTACTATTACCGGCGAATTTGCAGAAAAAACAGGGCTTCCCAAAGAAACCATTATTACAATGGGAATACATGATTCCAATTCAGCACTGCTTCCCCATTTTGCCAAAAAAGGAGAGCAGGGCTTTATACTTAATTCCACAGGTACATGGTGTGTGATCATGAATCCAATGGAACAGTACGGTTTTGCTCCGGATGAACTAGGTAAGGTAGTGTTCTTTAATATATCTGCTTTCGGAAAGCCGGTAAAAACGGCAATTTTTCTAGGAGGACTGGAATTTGAAACCTGGTCAAACATCATTATGAAACACCATAACCGTACCGATGTTCCCGGATGGAATGAATCACTGTACCGCTCTATTCTAAAAGAAAAAAAGCTGTTTCTTTTGCCTGAACTAACTCCCGGTACGGGGCAATTCCCTTCTTCAAAGGCACGGGTTGTCGAGAACGAAAACGATTTTTTGTTTGATGGTATATCAAACAATATTCCCTCTTGTTTTGCAGATTATGAAACAGCTTTTGCATTGCTCCGTGTTTCCCTGGTAATGCAGACGCTTACGGCGCTGGAACGTGCAGGTTTACAAAAGGGTTATGAAATCTATACCGAAGGAGGGTTTCGGAAAGATCAATCATATAACAACCTGTTGTCTTCTTTTTTTCCTGACAACAATGTATTTTTAACCGACATTGCAGAAGCTACCGCTCTGGGAGCGGCTATGACTGCCAAGATGGCATTAACAGGAAAAAGTCTTTCGGATTTGGCGGCGGATTTTAAAATTGATTACCGGGAACTGGAAAAATTGGACTTTCCGGAATTAAACCTTTACCGTACAGAATGGGTAAAAAAAGCAGAAATGACGGAGAATTAGAATATGAGTAATTTTCTTGTAGAGATGAAGGGAATTGACAAACAGTTTCCCGGTGTAAAAGCACTTAATGATTGCAGTTTTAGGCTTAAACCCGGTGAAGTTCACGGACTTGTCGGCGAGAATGGCGCCGGAAAATCAACGCTTATGAAAGTCCTTTCCGGAATATACAGAAAAGACAAAGGAACTATCCTTGTTAACGGGGAAGACGTTGATTTTCACAACGCCAAGCAGGCTCTGCTAAAAGGTGTCAGTATTATTCATCAGGAACTTAATCTGATGAGGCATTTAACTGCCGCACAAAATATTTTTATTGGCAGGGAGCAAAAGAAAGGAATTAAAATTCTTGTCGATGACGGTGAAATAAACCGAAAATCTGCGGAACTTTTTAAATTAATCAATCTTAATCTTGATCCTGCAATTCAGGTTTCCAATCTGACTGTTGCCCAGCAGCAAATGATTGAAATTGCCAAAGCACTTTCCCATAATTCAGAAGTGCTTATAATGGACGAGCCGACTTCTGCTTTAAGCGAAAGTGAAATTGAAGAACTGTTTAAGGTAATCCGGAACTTCCGCGAACAGGGTAAAGGTATTGTCTATATTTCACACCGCATGGATGAGCTGCATCAAATCTGCGATACGGTAACCGTTATGCGCGATGGCAGGTATATTGCTACAACACCTATGAAGAATATCACCACCGAACAGATTATTTCGCAAATGGTCGGAAGGGAAATCTACGAAAGCCATCATCCGCACGGAGACACAATGCAAAATGAGGTTGTTCTTGAAGCTAAAAAATTGTGCCGCGGCCGGATGGTAAAGGATGTTTCGTTTGAACTTCATAAAGGAGAAATTCTGGGTTTTGCAGGCTTGCTTGGCGCAGGCCGCACTGAAACCATGCGTCTGATATTCGGAGCAGATAAAAGAGAAAAAGGCGAAATTTTTGTAAAAGGAAAACCCGAAAACATTAAGCATCCAAAAGATGCAGTGCGTCTTGGAATCGGCTATCTTTCCGAAGACCGCAAGCTTTTTGGCCTGGCGCTGAATATGTCGGTCAGGGCAAATACCGTTATGGCTTCGCTTGCAAAGTTTATCAATCCTTTGGGTATGGTAAATAATCAAAAGGAAAAAGAAACCACAAAAGAATATGTTAAAAAACTAAATACCAAAACACCTTCGATTGACCAACTTGCAAAAAATCTTTCCGGCGGGAACCAGCAAAAAGTGGTTGTCGGAAAGTGGCTGGTCAGAGACTGTGATGTTTTGATTTTTGACGAGCCAACCAGGGGAATAGACGTCGGTGCAAAAAGTGAGATTTATAAACTTCTTAACGAACTTTCCGACCAGGGAAAAGCGATCATAATGATTTCTTCGGAACTGCCGGAGATACTCCGCATGAGCCACAGAATTGTAGTTATGTGCGAAGGAAAGGTAACGGCGGTTATGAAAAACGAAGACAGCACTCAGGAAAAAATAATGTACTATGCAACCCTAAGGAACAATACTACTACAAAAGGAAGTGAGGTTTAACCCATGCTGAAAAATTTTAAATTTAATTCCAAAGCAACTCAAACAATTCTGGCATTTACAAGCTTGATTTTGCTCATTATTGTATTTTCAATTCTTACGCCGAATTTTCGCACCTATAGCAACATGAATACCATACTTCTGGCAACAGCGGTAAATGGAATTCTTGCGGTGGGGATAACCTTTATTATTATTACCGGAGGGATTGATCTTTCCATAGGCACAGTTATGACTTTCTGTTCGGTAATGTGCGCTGTTTTTATTACAAGGTTTCATTTTCCCGTCTTTATAGGGCTGGCATTAACCGTTGTTTGCGGTGCACTGTGCGGCTTTGTTAACGGTACCTTAATTGCGAAATTTAAATTACCGCCTTTTATAGCAACTTTGGGCATGATGAACATTACAAAAGGGTTAAACCTGATTATTTCCGGTATGAAGCCCGTTTATCTTACAGAAGTCGAAGGCTTTTCCAACATCGCTTTAAAAGTAATATTTGGAATTCCTTCCGGGGTTGTAATATTTTTTATTGCTGCAATTATTGCAGGTTTTATCCTTAGTAAAACAATACTGGGCAGATATACCTTTGCAATCGGATCCAACGAAGAATCGGCCCGTTTATCAGGTATAAACACAGATTTATGGAAAATGGGAATTTACAGTTTAAGCGGCGCGTTCTTTAGCATTGCAGGTATCGTAATGGCCAGCCGCCTCAGTTCGGCCCAGCCTGCCCTGGGGCCCGGTTATGAGATGGATGCTATAGCCGCAGCTGTAATCGGCGGTTCCTCGCTTTCCGGCGGAGAGGGCAGTATTTTGGGAACCATTATCGGAGCCTTTATTATTACGGTACTTACCAACGGTCTGCGTATTCTGTCGGTTCCCCAGGAATGGCAGATGGTGGTTACCGGCCTTATTGTTATCGGCGCCGTTTATATGGATATTGCACGCCGGCGAATTAAATAGGTTTTCGGCGGTATGACCGCAGAAAATAAACCATGAAGTTTTCATGGTATTTCATTATCCGAATGGAGGAAAAGATGAAAAAAACAGTGTTGTTGATTCTTTGTCTTGCAATTGTAGCAGGTATATTTATTGCCTGTTCACAATCCGGAGGACAGGCAAGCGGGAAAACCTATATTCCCCTGGTGTCAAAAGGATTCCAGCATCAGTTCTGGCAGGCTGTAAAGCAGGGCGCTGAACAAGCGGCAAGAGATTTCGATGTAGAAATCAACTTTATAGGTCCTGAAAGCGAATCCCAGGTTGACAAGCAGATGGAAATGCTTCAAACCGAACTGGGAAAGAAACCCGCGGCTCTGGGTTTTGCGGCTCTTGACAGTAAAGCTGCCATCCCGTTGCTCCAGCAAGCAAATATTCCGGTAATTGCTTTTGACTCCGGTGTCGACTCTGACATCCCCCTTACCACCGTATCTACCAACAATAAAAATGCTGCGGCCATGGCTGCGGATAAAATGGCAGAAGCAATTGGCGGAAGCGGTAAAGTGGCGGTTATTGTCCACGATCAAACCAGCCGTACCGGTATTGAACGACGGGACGGATTTCTGGAGCAGATGAAGTCAAGATACCCCGACATTGAAGTAGTTGACGTCCAATACGGCGGCGGAGATCACCTTAGGTCTGCCGACATCGCCAAGGCCGTTATTAATGGTAATCCTGACCTTAAAGGCTACTATGGTGCCAATGAAGGTTCGGCCATCGGTGTAGTCAATGCGGTAACAGAGCTTGGTATTGCCGGTCAGATTATTGTAATTGGATTTGACTCAGGCAAACTTCAGCTTGATGCTATTCGTTCCGGTCTTATGTACGGCGCTGTACAGCAGAATCCGGTCGGCATGGGATACAGAACCGTAGAAGCAGCTGTAAAAGCCCTTAAGGGTGAATCATTGCCCAATCACATTGATTCCGGTTTTGTTTGGGCTGACAAGGCCAATCTTGATACTCCCGAAGTTCAGGCTGTTGTTTACGAATAAGTTTTTTTAAAACAGCATTAACGGGCTCGCTTCAGGGCGAGTCCGTGTGCTGTACAGATTGCCGCTCCCAGGGCATCTGCCGCATGATCAGGTTTTGGGATTACCGGCAGTCCTAAAATAAGAGCTGCCATTTCCTGAACCTGTTCCTTATCCGCTTTCTTTACTCCAACTACTGCCTGTTTTATTTGATTCGGCGTACATTCTGTTAAGGGAAGATTCCGTTCAGCCATAGCCAGAGAGAGGACTCCCCGTGCCTCTGCCACTGCAATTGCGCTTGAAACATTTTTTCCAAAGTACAGTGTTTCCATGGAAGCTTCTGAAGGATTATAGGTGTCCAGTACGTTATTAATTTCACGGTAAATTTTAAAAAGCCGCTCTGCACGCGGCAAAGCAGCTTCTGTTTGAATACAGCCGTGTGCTAAATATTTTATACGGCTTTTTTCATAGTCAACTATACCCCAGCCGGTTGACGCCAGGCCGGGATCAAGACCAATGATACGTCTTTTCATTTTGGGTTGGCAAATTACTCGGGAGTAAAACCTTCGGGAAGAGCCATATTGTGATACACATTCTGGACATCGTCGTTTTCTTCCAGTTTATCTATCATACGCAATACCTTGGCAGTAGCGTCATTTTCCAGAGTTACTTCCGCTTCTGCAACCATGCTTACTTCAGCACTGAGCGTTTCAAAATTTTTGGCGCCAAGGCTTTCCATAACTGTTTCAAAATCTTCCGGGGCACTGGTTACTTCTACTATTCCTTCGTCTGCCGAAACATCTTCCGCACCGCCTTCCAGAGCAACTTCCATTACCTGGTCTTCGGTGTATTTTTCTCCGTCCAGATGAATTACTCCCTGCCGCTTGAAAAGTCTGGCTACAGAACCGGATTTGGCTAGTTCCCCGCCTCCCCGCGTAAGGATGTTTCTGACATCTGCCGCAACCCGGTTTTTATTGTCGGTGAGTACTTCTATAAGGAGCCCTACCCCTCCGCCTGCATAGGCTTCGTAGGTAAGTTCTTCATAATTAACGCCTTCCAGTTCTCCCGTACCTTTTTTTATTGCCCTGTCAATATTATCTTTGGGCATATTGGCGCCCCTGGCTTTTAAAACGGCAGTTCGTAACCTGGGGTTGCCATTAAGGTCTCCCCCGCCCATACGTGCTGCAATGGAAATTTCTTTAATTAATTTGGTGAATATCTGGCCCCGTTTTGCATCTGCGGCGCCTTTTGCATGTTTAATAGTTGCCCATTTACTATGGCCGGACATAACTACTCCTTCCTCGCGAATTTCACTTAAACAATGAATTTAAAATGAGACAAGAAACTGTAAGAAAACAAGGGATAATCATGTTCATGGAAAATCCCCTGTTTTGAATATAACTAACGGGTTTCCCACTTACTCCTGGAAATTGCCTTTTCAACTGAATCCCGAATCAGCCTTTCGTACCATTCGTAATTAAACGGCTGTTTGGTCCTGACCACTGGTTTTAGGGTAAATTGCAGCTGATCATTGCAGGCTTCGCAGATATCCCTATTGGCCACGTGAAAATAACTCCGCTGATTAATAGCTGTGGTAATATCCTTGTGGCACACATCACATTTAAGGCTCTTCATGTCAACTCCTCATCCTGAAGAATAATCAAATCTAATATTAAGAAGTTTACCTCATTTATCAAAAAATGTAAAGTACTTTATGGAGAAAAAAAATCCCTTTATCATTGCAGAATTGGGTTCTTCTCATGGAGGGGATATAATAAAGGCAAAAGAGCTTATATCCGCTGCTGCGGAAGCCGGGGCTGACTGTGTAAAATGCCAAATTATTTTTGCAGATGAGATTTTACATCCAAAAACCGGCAAAGTTAAGCTTCCCGGAGGTGATATTCCTCTGTATGAGGTCTTTAAAAGTCTGGAAAAAGACGAAAACTTCTACAGAGAGATGAAAAATCAGGCTGAACTATGCGGAATTCAATTCCTGGCAACCCCTTTTGGCCAAAAAAGCGCTAAATTATTGAAAAAATTGAATCCAACCGCAGTCAAAATTGCCTCTCCGGAGCTGAATTATACCGATTTACTGAAGGAAATAGGATCCTGGGGGCAGTTAATATACCTTTCTACAGGGGTTTCTACTCTGGGAGATATTGAGGAGGCGGTGGGGATCCTTAATAAAGCCGCTTTTGAGAATTCAAAAACTTCAATAATCACCCTGCTTCATTGCGTTACTGCATACCCTGCACCGCCTGAAAATTACAATCTACGGGTACTGCCCAATCTTGCTGGTATTTTTGGCACTGAAGCAGGAATAAGCGATCATTCTCTTAATCCGGTTCTGGTTCCTGTTCTGGGATATTCTATGGGAGCAGTGGTCATCGAAAAACACTTTTGCCTTTCCCGCAATGATCCGGGTCTGGATGACCCGATAGCACTGGATCCAATAACATTCAAACAAATGTATACAGCATTACATAGAGCAGTTGGCCTGGAAACAGATCAAATAATTAAGGAAATGAAGGGCGAATTTGGTTCTGAACTGGTAGAAAAAACCCTGGGAAACGGCGTAAAAACCCTCTCGGCTTCGGAAAAAACCAACTATGGCCGGACAAACAGGTCTGTCCATGCCCTGCGGGACATTGCTGAAGGAGAAACCATAAAACCGGAAATGATTGCCGTCTTGCGTACCGAAAAAATACTCCGCCCCGGTCTTCATCCCCGGTATGAAAGCGCCATTTTAGGCCGAAAAGCCCGGAATACTATTCCGGCAGGGGAAGGTGTTCGCTTTCAGGATGTTTGAAACCATTGAAAAAAAATCAAAATTTGGTTATTATTTATAAGTATCTGTGAAAATTCTTATTTTACGAAGTATCAGGGGGAGGCAAGTGTTATATGGCTAATGCACCAGCAGGTGCGGCACAGTATTTAGCCCGGTTTAGTGAACAAAGCATTTCTTGCAGTCCGTATGCCCTTGCCAAGCTGGGGGTTGATCGCAGCCGCTGTTCGCTGAAAATCGAAGATTACATGATACTCTGCATACCCTTTCAATTCGGCTTTAAACGTTCGCTTTTTATTGCTTCTCTTTCAAAGCAGGAACTGGTTTTTTTTCAAAAATATGTCAACAATATTGCCAATCTGTCTATTTCCTTTCTAAGGCCCGGTAAAGCCGAGCCGTTAAATTTCTTTATTCGCTGTACATTAACCCAGATTGGTCAAATGAAAGATAAGGAAAATGTTGGACTCTTTGTCGTTGATTATAAAAGCACCCCGGATGAACTGGTAAGGATACTGGGAGGATTTCTTGAATTCCAGGACAAACTTCGCTTTCAGTACGATGATTATTCTAAAAAAGTGATTCGGGTTACTCCGGAAGCGGCAAAAATTTTGGGATACAATATGTTTGCAACCGTTGCCGACGGAACTCCCAATGGCCGGCGTATTCAGGTTGTAAATTTCCACAGCAAGATGATAGAACAGTTGGAAGCTGCAGGGGCTCCGGTACGTGTGCAGGGAACAAAGGTAGACTACCAGCTTTTCTTTAAGAAATTCCGTATTGCGGCTTCCGGTACTGTAGAGACCGCAGTTCAGCTACCCCAGGGTATTATCAGAACCGTAGTAAATATTAATTTTAGCCCGGAACTTGTGGAAATAATTGACGATTACTGGTTAAGTGTCCAAAATGTACCTCCGCAGCAGGCAGTAAAATAATGCCGTTTATTGAGCCGAAGGTTCTTAAAGGGTTTCGGGATTTTCTTCCCCTTCAGGAATTAACCCGCCGCAGCATGATCGAAAAGATCGAAAATTCTTTTCGATCTTTTGGTTTTGTTCCGATTGACACTCCTGCATTGGAATATGCGGAAATACTCCTGGGCAAGGGCGGCGGCGAAACGGAAAAACAAATATACCGGTTTACCGATCAGGGCGGAAGGGATGTTGCATTGCGTTTTGATCTTACGGTTCCTTTTGCCCGTTTTACGGCCGAACACCGCGCCGGCCTTATCCTTCCATTTAAGCGTTATCACATAGCAAAAGTCTGGCGCGGAGAAAATACCCAGCGCGGACGATACCGGGAATTCACCCAATGTGATTTTGACATTGTGGGAAGCGACAGTGTTGCCGCAGATTTTGAAATACTCCTTATTATGTATAAAACCCTGCACATACTCTGTAATGATTTTACGGAAAATAATAATATTACCGGCAGCAATACAATCAGCATACGAATAAATCACCGTGGACTCTTTAACCGGTTTTTGGCTTCGTTGGATATTGGGGAAAAATCTGCGGAAATACTAAGGCAGGTGGATAAACTGGCCAAAACTGGCCGCGATGCCGTTCAGGAACAGATTGAACAGATTATAGGTAAAGATAAAAGTAATAAGATTCTTGATTACATTTCCCTTGGACAAAATGATGGCTTTGATACAGTGTTGGAAAAACTTAAGGAAGCAGCCGGCGAAGATAACGATATAGAACATTTGCGCAAACTTCGCAGTTTTATGAAAGATGCCGGTGTTGCAGATAGTTTTTTTCTGGACCCGTCTATTACCCGCGGACTGGATTACTATACCGGGATTGTCTATGAAACATTTCTAAACAAGCTGCCTGCCATAGGATCAGTTTGTTCGGGAGGCCGTTACGACAACCTTACCGGAGTTTATTCAAAGGAGCAGGTTCCCGGTGTCGGTTCTTCCATTGGACTGGACAGGCTGCAGGCGGCGCTGGAAGAATTGGGTCAGATAAACCAGCATTGCGGCTATGCGGATGCAGCTATAATTTGTACGGAGGCAGAAAATGCAGGAAAAGCACAGAAAGCTGCAGAATGTTTCCGCAAACAGGGCATAAGCTGCGAAGTATTTTTTGAATCAAAAAAAATTACCCAACAGTTTATGCTTGCGGAAAAAAAAGGAATACCCTGGGTAATAATTCCGGATTATGGAACGGAGCGCTTTACCCTGCGAAACATAGGCAGCCGTGAAGACCGTGAAAATATTGATCTTGAAGAGGCTGTCTCCTTGATCAAACAATAAGCCCGTTCCATTCCCTAACGGCTTCTTTAAATGCGGCGGAAGAAGCACGAATTATTTTTTCGTCTACACAATAGGCAAAACGTATCCACCCCGGGCCGGCAAAGCCGCTTCCCGGTACTCCCAAAATCAGGTGCTTTTTCAGGCATTCGGAAAAAGAAACATCATCGGTAATTGACCGGCCGTTTGATTTTCTTTCGGGAACCTTTACAAAAAAATAAAATGCGCCTTCCGGCTGTGCATACCGGAGTCCGGCATTGTCCAGAACTTCTTTAAATGCTGATCTTCGCCGGTCGTATATTGTTACATCTGCTTTTTGATCCTGTAATTCCGCCACAATCCGCTGCATTAAGGCAGGAGCGTTTACAAAACCCAGTACCCTGTTTGCATAGATAAGCGCATTCAGCAGATCTTCTTTTTCGCTTAACTGCGGACCTGCTGCAATATACCCAATCCGTTCTCCCGGAAGAGAAAGACTTTTGGAATAGGAAGTTACAACAATGGATTCTTTATAAGCTGAAAGTACCGGCGGTACGGTTATGCCGTTGTATACAATTTCCCTGTAGGGTTCGTCTGCTACAAGGTAGGGGAAGCGGCCGGTCTTTGTCCCGTGAATACGCAGCAGTGCTGCCAATGCCGTAATGTCCTGTCCGGTATACACTTTGCCCGTCGGATTGTTGGGTGAATTGATTAAAACCGCAGCTGTTTTGTTAGACAATGCCTTTTCTATCTCATTTATATCCAATGAAAAATCCGGAGTTGTTGCCGCTTCTGTTAATGTTCCTCCGTGGTTTTTTATATAATTGCGGTATTCCACAAAATACGGTTTTGGGACAATTACTTCGTCGCCGGGATTTAAAATGCTTTTAAACACAACATTTAAGCCGCCGGCAGCTCCTGCCGTCATAGTAATATTGGCCGGCGGAACAATGCATTGATGGTCGGAGGAAGCTTTCTTTGAAAGCGATTCACGGACTTCGGGATATCCGGCATTGGGCATATAACCATGCTTCCCCTTTGTTTTTCCGGACACATCATCTTCCGCCATGCGTAAAAAAACATCCTTAAAGGCATCTGGCGGTTCAAGATCGGGATTTCCCAGGGAAAAATCAAAAACTTTATCAGCGCCGTATTGTTTTTTAAGCTCGTTTCCTTCTTCAAACATCTTTCGAATCATGGAAGAGGAAGCAAGCGCTTCCTTTATTGCCAAGGCTATTGCCATAATTACTCCTTATGGATAATCTACATAAAATGAAAGATATTTCCAATACAATACCAAGTTTGGCGGAATGCCTTACTTATGCCGGCGGGACCAAGTACATGGTTGTTAAAGAAGGCGCCTTTGCCGAGCTTCCGCAGGTTCTTGGTTCTTATTTTTGTGAAAATAACAGCAAAAAATGTTTTACCGCCTGTTTTTCAGATAAAAACACGTATACCGCAGCCGGAAAAGCCGTGCAGGAAATACTGCAAACAGCAGGGATTCCTGTGGCGGAAAGCTATATTTTTGAGGACGATATCCATGCAGAGTATAAACATGTAGAAAAAATTAAAGCGATACTAAAAACTGTTCAGGAAAAAGCCGAATACGGAACACAAGCAATACTGGTACCTGTTGCCGTTGGTTCCGGAACTATCAATGATCTTGTTAAGCGTGCCGCTGATGAACTCTCCCTCCCCTATCTTTGTATTCCAACGGCTGCTTCTGTAGACGGTTATACGGCATACGGCGCGGCACTGCTTAATGAAGGATTTAAGCAGACCATGTCTTGCAGAGCGCCAATAGCGGTAATAGCCGACAGTACTGTCCTCTCTGAAGCTCCGGCATATCTTAGTTCATCAGGTTTCGGTGATCTTGCAGGAAAGATCATAGCCGGTACAGACTGGATTATCGCAGACCATGTTTTTGAATTGGATGGCAAAGGAGAGCTCGCTCCCGGTACTGCTCCTATAGAAAATATTGCATGGTCAATGGTACAAAATCCCCTTAAGAACAATCTTGTTTCTTCGGTAAATGCTGTAAAAGGCGACAAAGATGCGGTAAAGATCCTCTTTGAAGCATTGGGAATAACCGGGTTTGCCCTGCAATACATGAAAGATTCGCGTTCCGTCTCGGGCTGCGAACATATGTGGAGTCATGTTTGGGAAATGGAAGAGCTTTGCATGGATGGTATCCCTGTTACGCATGGGCACAAGGTAACAATAGGTACCCTTGCAGGGGCCGCCTTTACCGAATGTCTCTTTAAGGAAAAACCTCCGCTCAATAAAACAGTTCCAAACTGGGCCGAACGTGAAGCTGTTGTACGCAATACTTTTGCAGCTCTGCCTCAAATTTTGCCATTGGTACTAAAAACGACTCAAGATAAATTCATCGGTAATACTGACAAGTTAATAAGGCTCAGAGAGGGAATCCTTGATAATTGGGATAACATGAGAAACGATGTTTTTAAAAAACTTCTCCCTTATGCTGAGTTACGATCACTTCTGAAAGATGCCGGTTGTCCGGTAAGACCGGAAGCAATTAACCTGACCCGTGAACGGGTTATACGTTCTGCATATAAAGCCCATATGATACGCAAGAGATTTACCGTATTGGATCTTGCTTTTGAACTTGGTATTTTTGATACGGTTCTTCAAAAAATGGAAATGTCAGATTATTTTGGCTAGTATTCCTGACTGCCGCCTGGTATTGCGAAAAACCAGCCTGATTGATTTTCCCGGCCTGATAAGCGCTGTACTTTTTTTTTCCGGTTGCAACCTTCGTTGTCCCTGGTGTCATAACCGGGAATTGGTATTGGGCAATAATGTAAACGATGATTATATCAGTCTGGAACTTGCTTTAACGCACATAGAGAAACGGCGTAACGTACTGGGCGGCGTTGTTTTAAGCGGCGGTGAACCGGCATTATTTCCTGATTTGGGTCTTTTGATAACGCGCATAAAATCATTCGGTTTAAAGGTAAAACTTGACACCAACGGTCTTTTGCCCGGTGTGTTGGAATCATTAATCTGTTCGGAAAAAACCCGGCCGGATTATATCGCCATGGATTTAAAAACATCTCCTGATCGATACAGGGAATTGTTGCCGGTCAACAGCGTTTATTCTGTTGTAAACGGTGAAAAAACCAACAATCCCGGTGAAGCGATAAAACGAAGTATTACACTTATCCGTTCCTCTGGCATTAATCATGAATTCCGCAGCCTGACATTGCCCTCGCCGCCTGATAATAAACAAAAACCATTTTTTGATGAAAATGACAAAGCAGTTCTGGCAACATTGGTTGGCAGCAGCCAGTGGAATATCAGGCCTTTTGTGCCGGGAAATTGCGTGGATCCGTCATGGGACGCCCTGTAGTTGTGGAATTTTTATCGGCGATAAACGGCGGTGTGCATTTCTACATTAAAGGTCTTGAGTACACATGTGCTTTTACCGTCAAAAAGACCCGTTTTTGTAAGGACATTCTGGAGATTTTCGACAACATCATGGGAAACAATAGTATCACAAAGTTCTCTTGAATGTGATTCCATAGACTGTTCATTGTCAAAACCTGAGTAATTGCGCATTTCAAGATAATTATGAGTTGCCCCGCGGGCGCCGTTTTCCAGTGCAGTTCTGCGGAATACCTCTACTTCTTCTTCCTTTCCAATAAAGAAAAGTCCGTATGTATTAATTGTTTTTTCCTCGTGGACAGACCTGTGCCTGTTGGATCCAAGCCTCCGCCAGTCGCTCGAACCGTGGACTTCGTCCAGTGCAGCGATAACCTGTTCCATTGTCGCCGCATGGGTCCTCTTTCCCTGCCTAATCCGCAAGTTTACCACCGGTGCATGGACAAAGAGCTTGTATAAAAAACCCTGACCGGGAACATCAAGACGGGCACGGGGAATAAGGGTTTTTTCCACAAGCTCCGCATCTGAACGCGGAACAACAAGCCAGAGAATCTCCTTTTCTATAGGAATTGTTATCCTTAATAACCCCAGTTTGTCTCTGACACCCATACCGGTACCAAAAAAAACAACCGGTACACAAACACCCAATTCAAGCATCGTTCTGGCAAGGGAATTCCCGGAGCCGCGGGGAACAATGCAGCTTATAAGGGCGTGTTCCTCATACTGGAGTTTGTCTGCGTTCCCGCAAACTCTTGTTAATTTTTCGATGTCGAAAGAAAGCGGAGTTCCCCGGCGGAGATCTATGTGCTGCGCCAGTATACAGCCTCTTCCGCCCATTTTAAGATCCGTCGTTTCGGTAATACGGTGCATTATTCCTTCTTCAAATACTGAAGGAACATAAAACCGGTAAATAAGCGCTCTTCTTTCTTCAAGCCTGGTACCCGGACGCAGTCCGAGAATGCCCTGATGATCAACCAGCGACATTTGTTTGGCATGCTGGACAAAAACTTCGGGTATGGCAAGGTCTTTAAGGCATTGATCCATGGTTTTGGCAATATTCATGTCAGCAACACAGATGATGCCGGAAAGCTTATTCTGCATAACCACCTCTTATTGCCCGTTTCGATTTTACATTGTCGATAATTCCCGACACCAAAATCGCAATGATAGGAAAAACGCTCGCTGTTGCTACAATGCCGAAAGCACCATCCGCCCGCAGTGAGTCGCGTCCCAGCCCAAGGCCGGTTGTAATAATGATTGGAACAGCTATGGGACCTGTAGCAATTCCCGCAACATCCCACGCTATCGAGGAGAAATCCTCCGGTGCAATAATTGTCAGTACCAACGCTATCACATAACAAGGTACAAGTATCCAGGTAAGATGAATACCTCCCGAAGGGAGCATATTGCTGAAAAGCACCCTTGCAAAACCGACAGCCATGCCGCAGCCTACACCGATGGCCGCTATCATAATCAATTTTGATCGTTTGAAAGTACCTGTTGTCATTTCCTCAACGGTAACGGCAGTAACGGCAAGGGCAGGCTCCGCAAAGATCGCAAGAAATCCCAAAAAGAACACGATTACCAAAATAACCAGATAAGCGCCGGTAATGCCGAAATTGGCAAACAAGGCGCGTTCAACGGGAATATGGGTATAAGTATTACCGGAAAGCATCCCTGGAACAAATTTTTGCTGAGAAGGTCCTTTTTCCCCTGGTATCCAGATATAGGTTTCCGGCCCGTCTTTTCCCGGAACAGTTATAAACGAATGAGTATCAACGCCTTTAAGCGTTACCGCTTCATTGACATGGGATGTTTCCGAATAAGTGTGCCTGAGGGAACTGCCCGCCTGCGAGCTTAGAGCGGTAATGCCCCCGGTCATTCCAATGTTAAGTGCAAACATTCCAATTGTGGCAAATACAATTCCCAGAACGGCTACGTCAATGTTGAGTATCCTTTCGCGGGCAATCAGGGCAATGGCAATGATCAGTGCAAGGGCAAGCGGCAGTACCGCCAGCAATGCAGCGTGAAAGAATTCCAAAAGGGATCCTAAGCTGAATACAGCCGCTTCATCCTGTATCTGTCTTATGCCCGAAGATTGATTGAGGAAATTCCTGGAATAGTCTTCGTAGGCAAGATCACCGGAGCGAATCGCCTCTTCAGCCATTTTTACCAGTTCCTCTGTGCTTCCTGCTATATAGATCGCTTTTGTTCGTTGTTCTGCCTCGCCGGAAAAGAAAGTTGCCGCATCGGAAGGCATGGGTACTTTTGGTCCAAGTAACGCCGCCAAAAACAAAACACTTGCCACAGGCAGCGCCGAAGCCAGAGTAACCAATCCCAGCCCGGAACTGTTTGCACTTTTTCCTCCGATCTTTGCCACACCAAGACCAAGCGCCAGTATGATCGGTACGGTAACCGCTCCGGTTGCCGCGCCCCCCGCATCCCAGGCAAGATTTACCACCGGGCGTAAAATCGGGTTTTGATCAAATACGCAGCTGACAACAAGAATAACCGGAATAATAATAAATACCGGCGGTTTAAACGCCCAGCCGAACATGAAGCGGAACACTCCCAGTACAACCGATAGACCCACTCCTATTGCAATTGCAGCCACGAGCCAGGAAGTGCCGCGATTGAGTAAAAGGTATAACAATGGTGCATTCCATGCCGGGATAATGCTTCCCTGGTGCTGCAATACGGCAACTGCCGGTTCCGCAAGAGTTGCTGCAATACCGATCACAATGGAAAAAACCGCAATCCCTGCGCCTCCTATTTTTGACGGCAGTCTCATTCCGCATTGTTCTCCAAGCGGCATAATCCCCAGAAAAAGGCCTTCCAGAAAAAACGACAAACCCAGAATCGCTGCGCCCACACAAAAACCAACCGATAATGCATTTTCCAGCGGCGCCCGTAAGACAAAATATTGGACAATAACCAAAAAGACGCTGACCAGCAGCACCGCACTGAATTGTGGTTTTACCTTTGACAAGGCATAGGTTCCGATCAACGGTAACATCTGTCTGGGAGGCAGGACAATCTGCGGTTTTGGAAGTAATGTATTTTTTATTTTTTTTAGTAACTCCACACAAAAGCCCCGTAACCTACAAAAGAATTCGGGATATCCTCGCCATTTTCCATAGAAACATCTGCGCTGGTGCTGTAGGAGATAAGTTTTCCGGCGCTGTTAGCGTTGGCGCCGGATTTTTTATTTAACCGGACTTCTTCTGCAAAGCCCATAACACCCAAAACTGCTCCGGCTGAACAGGAAGAACATTCTTTATCTGCCCGTTCCAGTACTGTTTTGGGATCTCCTGCTTCGACGGCATCGATAAAACGTTTGTCGTTTATATTCTTTACCCAGTCAAGAGCTTCCTTGCCAATACCTTTAGGGCTGAATCCATAATTGGATCCGTAATGTGTTAAATCGGTAGAACCCAAAACAAGGAGTTTCCTATCCAAAGAAACGGCGGTTTTGGCCAGAGTTTTTCCCGCTTCAAAAGAAACCATATCTGCAGGAAACCTCAGCCAAAGAAGCCGGGCGTGCGGAAAAAAATATTTTATCATGGGAAGAAGGACTTCGACAGTATTATCGTTATACCGGTCTTCTGTAGTCTTTAAGCCGGGGATATTTCGAAGACCGACAATAAACTTTTTGCGCAGTTCATCATCTGTTTCCAGGTTTCCCAAAGGAGTAGAAACGGCGTCTTCCATCATAATTAGACAGGGCGCATTACCGGGTAAATGGCCTCCGATAACAGCCACAGTATCGCATTGGTCAGAAAGTCCGGCAAGAGCTGCAACAGCCTGAGCGGCGATATTTCCGGAATAATACCATCCTGCATGAGGGGCAACGGCAGCAAAAATCCCGCTAGTTTTCAAAATTTCCGGCCTAGCAATGGCAGATTCTTTGGATCCGGTTGTTTTTTTATCCAAATATTTATAGCTGTTAAGAAAATCATCAATTTTTGAAGTATTTTGAGGATACCAGCCCGGCGGAAGGCAGGATTTTCGCAAATTCATCATTTTAATCTAGCAGAAAAATAAAAAATCGTATATAATAAGGCAGTGAGGAAAAAAGTGAGGAATAAAATCCCGGCTTTTATTGCGTTGTTTTGCATCCTGATATATGCAGGTTCTTTGGTTTATGGGGCATACCGTGTGTATCGCAGCGTTGTTAGCCAAAGGGAACTGGCCGTCAGAGAACTTGAAGGAATCCAATCCCGGATAACCCAAAGCGGTTCCGGTTTCTTTACTGATGCCTTCAGGGATGATATCCATAAACAATTGGGGGAATGCAATGCCCTCCAGGGGATAATTGTCACCGGATCCCAGGGTAATCTTGATTTTGAAAAAAAACCAGGCGCTGTAATTCGCAGGGATCCCAATCCCAGTTTTATTCCGCGTTTTGGACATTATTCGCTTCAACCCAGACAAGTTGATATATCCGGCTTCAGGAATGTTAATATTCATTCAACATATAATGCCATTAATTTCACATATCTTGTTCATGTTTTGCGCCAGACCCTTATTGCAATTTTGGGCGCCCTTATTCTTTCCTTCCTGACAATGATGATCACAATACTCAGATCCCGCAGTAAAATATATGCCGGAACATCTTTTACCGAAGATGGTGAAAGCGCAGAAACCGGCAGTATGGATTATTCACCGGAATCTGATTTTTCTGAAAGCACGGATTTTTTATCGGATACAGATTCATCTTCACAGGATGACTCTTTTGCGGAATCTGATTTTTCATATTCCGATCCTTTTGACGAACAGGAATCTGATACGAGCGGTGAATTTACAGAAGATTATCCGGATGATTTTTCCATGCCTGAAGCTGAACAGACAACTACCGAAAGTTCCGGCGACCTGGACGATGATTTTGATATTCCCGACTTTGATGATTTTTCCGGCTCTGAACCGGCTCCTTCCGGCGATGACGATTTCCATTTGGATGATTTTCTTGATGAAGAAGACCTTTCGCTTCCTGTACCCTCCGCTGAGGCTGAAGAAGATACAGACGATTTTTCTCCGGATAGTGAAAGTACGGAAGAATCATCTTCAGTACCGCCCAGTCCAAACGGCCTTTATTCCCCCCGCAGTAATTTGGGCTGGGAAGCATATACACAGGACAGGCTTGCCTCGGAACTTCACCGATGCGCTTCATCGGAACAGGACCTTGTGGTACTCCTTATGGAATGTGCAGACGGTGTAAACTGTGACGCAAAACTTTACAAAAAAATAGCCGATGAAGCGATAGAATTGTTTAATTTACAAGACTTAACGTTTGAATACGGGAACAGCGGAATTACCGTTATTATTCCCAATGCAGGCCTGGAACAGGGTATCAGCAAGGCAGAGTCATTCCATGCACGGCTCTTTAATACCTGTTTTGATTCTTTACATTCCAAGAATGATTTTCTTACCGGTATCAGTTCCCGTTCGGGCAGGCTTATTGAAGCAGACAGGCTTTTACTGGAAGCAAAAAAAGCACTGGAAAAAGCAAAGGTTGATCCCGGTTCGCCCATTGTTGCATTTAAAAGCGATCCCGAAAAATACCGTGAGTATGTAAAGAAAAGTGCTTTAGGGGATTAAGGTGTATGTAGAAAAAAATCCCTGTTGCGAAGCAGCCGTGTGGATGTTAACTGGGAAAAAATAAAAAGATACGGCTTACCATTAACCGATGTTAAACATCTGCCGTCTTCTGTAATATCTCCTGTTTTGAATTCCAGTGACGATCCGTCCCCCAATTCCATCCGAAATAAGGCAACAGCGGGAAAAGCATTGTTTATTTCTTCCATACTTTCCTGTTGCAGAGGAATTATATCTTCTCCCTGGGCTTCCAGGATTGCACGTATCCAATTTTCGGTTCTGGTTTTTTCGACTTCTGTAAAACTGCCATTGCCGCCGGCACTTAGAAGCCAATTATCACCGCCGCGGGTTATTGTGTAGTCCTCATACGGAACCGGTGATATTTCTTCTCCCGTTCCGTAATAATCCTTAAAGTGAACCAGAACACGCTGAACCTGGGCAACGGATTTTTCGTCAAATAGCTTCAGGTTTAACCAGGAATTTTGTTCTCCGTTAACATAAGCACTGATAAGTCTGTCTCCGCTCCTGAATTCCTGCTCTCCGCGCTTGCAGAGAAACACAGCCCTGCCGGTAGAATCGTCTTTTCCTATCAGCAAGTCCAGAAGGGGAAGTCCTCCTCCGCCCCGTATTACAAGCCGTGTGGAGCCGTCAAGTCCCAATTCGGCATGACTTCTGCTGTTTGAACCCCTGCGCGGAAAAGCTCCGCGGGTACTAATAAGCCTAAAAAGATCATCTACCCTGGCCTGCCTGGCAGGAACATCGACCGAACCAAAAGGAACAACCCAGACGCCGTTTTTAAAGACTATCTCCAGCCTTTCTTCCCCGCGGAATATTTCAATTCTGTCTGCTTCGTCCCGTGCACCGGCAGGAAGCCATGTAAAACGTTCGTTACGGGCATTTGTACGTGCCGGATCAAATACTATTGTCAGAATAAATATTATGGCCAAAAGAGCGGCCAGCGATCCAAGCAGTATAAGTTTCTTTTTATAGGGCATTATTATGTTCCTTTTTTCGGCTGCGTTTCATGATTCTGAAAATTCCGTAAATGACAATTAAAATCGGTACGATAAAGATATTAAGTATACGGGAAAATGCAATTATACCGGCACGTTTTCCTTCATCGGAAATACGGTTAAGACGGCCTGTCCCTCCCTGCCTGTTTCTGATTCCTACGATGTCATCGTCTTTTCCCAGCCAATCTGCTGCCTTTAGCAGAAAATTAAGATTGGCGTTTGCCCGGACCTGGTTATATTCAATAAGCGGGCTTACAATATCAACATCTCCCAGTACAATAATTCGGGATTCTTTTGGTTCGGAAGGCATGGGGGGAAGCTCATCTTCGACTTCTTCAAGAACATCATCGATCCATTCAACTCTTGCACGTTTGGGTTTATCCACACCTTCAAACCAGCTTGGAAAAACACCCTCAAGCGATGCCGCCAGGATTTTTTCTCCCATGGTTTCTTCCGCACCGTAAGAAAACAAACTGCTTTCTTCCACCCGCAGTATATAATGATCTTTCATTAGCCATGCTTCAGGAGAAGATGTAAAAAGTATTTCTCCTTTTACCTTTCCTGTTTCAGGGAGCGTAAAAGAAAGCGGACAAGCCCAAAAAAGATCGACTCCTTCAAAAACTGTAGTAAGGGGATGATTTTTGTTTCCCCGGTCTTCCATTACTGTAACCCATGGCGGATAACGTATAAGTTTAAGCTGCTGGGAATAATCACGATACGGTACAGGAATGGACGCTTTGTCCATAACAAGACCTTGCTCCAAAGTAATTCCGTAATAAGAAACCATGGATAAAAGACCTATATCGTTTTTAAGACGGCCTTCCCATGTGTCAAAAAAATCAACATCCACACTTTCCAGACCAAAGAATACACGGCCTCCCAATTGAATATAACGATCTATGCGGTACAGGCTATATTCATCAAGTTCTTCTGCGCCGCCAAACACAAAAAGCACCGGCAAGGTGTCGGGGATTTCTTCTCCGGGACGCAACTGTACTACGGAATAACCCGCACCGGTAAAAGCATAATTAAGGTAGCTATAATACTCGCTCCATGTTTTTTGCGGTTCAGGAGCAATAACTCCCAGTTCCCGGCGTTTCCCGCTGACAAGGGAACGTATACGGCTTGTAACATCGTATTCCAGAGTATCCAGGGAATAAACCCATGTCAGAACTTCAAAATTGTTAAGATATTCAATAACTATTCCGGAAAAAATAATGGAAAAACTTGCTTCATCCTGGCCTACATTTTGAAGCTGTTGGGGAATTAAACCATAACGTTCTGCTTCCGAAAAATCAGTTCCCGGGTCTTTTATTGTTACCTGAATTTTTCCGCGGGAACGTGCTTCATATTCACGCAGCAGATCGGTTATTTCCGAAGAAGTCGGATCAAACGAAAGCAACTTGGCGGAACGATAGTAAGTTATTCTTACATTCTCATCAATTTCGTTATGGAGATTGCGCGATACAGGAGAAAGGGTATAGGCTTTGTTGGCAGTAAGATCCACTCTGAACCAGAGCCTCCGGCTTAATAAAATCAGAAGGAACATAATCAGAATGCTGAGCAAGGTCAGAATGGAAAATTGCTTTTTTGTCATGCCTAGCTCCATTTCCTGTAAATTATTACACGTGTATTTAAGAATAAGAACAGTAACGTGCTGATTGCAAAAAAGGCCAAATCCCTTGTATCGATTATTCCCTTGGTAAAACTGTCGAAATGAAAAGAAAGTGATATAAAGTTAATTCCCGCGGCTATAAAAGGCGGAAGAGAAAGAGCTATGGTGAGTTGATTGATCAACATGGTAATAACCAAAACAACAGCACTGCCCAAAAATGCCCCGGCTTGACTTTTGGAAAGACTGGAAAGGAGGAGTCCCAGTGCGGATGCAGAAGCGCCAAGCAAAAGAGCGCCTGTGTATTCACCCAGAAGTACGCCAAGATCAAAATGGCCAAGAGGCAATATGCTTAATGGAACGGGGAGGCTTAAAAGCAATAGAATTATTACAGCGCCGAAAGCCGCCATAAATTTACCCAATACCAGTTCCCATTCCGAAAAAGGTATGGTTAAAAGTAACTCAATGCTTCCCAGCTTGCGTTCTTCTGCCCAGGACTTCATTGTAATCATGGGAATTACCAAAATAAAAACAATTGGAAAAGTGGAAAAATACGGGCGGAAATTAGCCACATTCATGGTAAAAAAGCTATTCAGGTAATAGAGCCAAATAGAACAAAAAAGGGTAAAGAACAGACATATCCCATAAAATGCCGGCGAATTAGTAAGGGTAAAAAGTTCTTTTTTTGCCAGAATAAGGGATTTACGAATTTCCATGTGCTCCTCCGGTCAGCGAATGTACAGATTCAGTAGTTTTACCGGAAGTTAAAATACGCCCGCCGTTACCGGCGCCGCCGGACACATCGCGTATATCAGACGTTTCCGTTAATTTTACAAAGATATCTTCCAGACTGAGCTTGTGGCGGTTCATGCCGAGTATTTTTAAACCTTCGGCAACAGCCCAATCGAAAATCAGTTCGCCGATTTTTCCTGCATTCCCGGCCATTGTACCGGCGGATATATCTACAGGGATAAAAATGCGAACGTTGAATAAACCATTTTCTTCGTTAATCTCCGGCGCCGTATCAAATTTCTTATGCAGGTATTTTGAATCGAATTTTTGGCATTTTTCCGGAATATCCGTTCCCTTTAAAATTAATTCCCAAATATCGACGCCTTTTAGTGTACCGGCTATTTCTTCAGGCGTACCCTGGGCGGCAATCCTCCCTTCGTTAAGGATCAGAACCTGTGAACAAATCGCTTCTACTTCCTGAAGTATGTGGGTCGAAAGAATAACCGTTTTGCTTTTTCCCAATTTTTTTATGAGGGAACGTATTTCTATTATCTGATTTGGGTCGAGGCCGGAAGTAGGTTCGTCAAGAATTAGTATAGGCGGATCATGAATAATTGCCTGGGCTAATCCTACCCGTTGCTTATAGCCCTTGGAAAGCGTTTCAACAAGCTGGGAACGTACTTCTTTAAGTCCGCAATCGTTAATGCTTTTTTCTTTTGCTTCCTTCTGCTTGTCTGCGGGAACAAGACGGGCTGCAGCCATAAAAGAAAGGTATTCATCTACAGTCATGTCATTGTACAGAGGAACGCTTTCCGGAAGATATCCGGTGCGCTTTTTAATTTCTACAGGATCATCGGTTACCGAAAAACCATCCAATGTGGCCATTCCTTCCGAAGGAAAGTGAAAACCTGTAAGGATTTTCATTATTGTGGTTTTTCCCGCTCCGTTAGGGCCCAGAAAACCCAAAACCTGATCCTTCCCAACCGAGAATGAAACGTCCTTTACAGCTTCTGTATTGCCATAACGCTTGGTAATACTCTTAACTTCTATCATACAATAAAACCTAACAGAGTTTTAAAAAAAGCTCAATCAATGAAATCAATGGGAAAAATCATTCTATCCCTGCTTAGTACGGTATCCGGAAATACTGCTTTCGCTTCGGAAAGGAGACTTTTCAGGTTTTGTTCATTGTACCTGGGACTGTAATGTATCAGAGCAAGTTTTCGTATGCCTCCGGCTTCTTTGGCTATTGTTGCAGCTTCTTTTGCGGTCATATGTTTTTTTTCCCTGGCGCTTTCTGTCAGGTCTGTTTCAAACATTCCTTCGCACACAAAAAGGTCCGAACCTGCAACTTCCGCCGAAATATCGCGAAATGCAAGGGAGTCGGTTACATAACTGAATTTTCTTCCTGAACGGGGCGAGCCCAATACATCCCGCGGATGAATCACTCTGCCGTCAGGGAGGATAACGTTTTCCCCTGCCTGGAGTTTTGCCCAAAGAGGACCGCGTGGTATACCCAGGCGTTCTGCTTGTTCCGGGTGAAAAATACCCGGCCTGCCCTCTTCTTCCAGGGTATAGCCGAAACATGGCTTTGTATGACGCAGGGGAAAAGAACGGATTCGAAAACCTTCCCCCTGATGGATTATACCGGCATCGGTAAATTCCTTTACCACTATTTCGTAGTTAATGTACATATCCAGTACCCGGCGGCTGGTTTCTATGTATTCGGCAATCCGGGGAGGGCCGTAGATATACAGCGGATCATCACGATCAACCTGAGCCGACAACATAAGGAGACCGGGAATTCCCGTAACATGATCGGCATGGGTATGGCTTATAAAAATAGCGGATATTTTTTTCCACCGTAGATTGAGCCGTCTCAGGCTTACCTGGGTTCCTTCTCCGCCGTCAAACAGAAAAAGTTCCCCTTCCCGGCGCAGTAAAACAGATGTTAAATGGCGGTGCGGCAGGGGCATCATTCCGCCGCAGCCAAGTATAAAAGCTTCCAGATTCATCTACATCTTTACGGCAGGTTGTTCCCTGCTGCCTGAAATATATCGTACCATTCTTCCCGGGTCAATGTTATGTCAACTGCTTTTATACAGTCTTTTAAACGTTCGGGGTTCATTGTCCCTACAACGGGCTGGATCCCGGCCGGATGCCGCAGTATCCAGGCAATTGCAATGGTTGTATTGCTTACACCGTATTTTTTTGCAATTTTGTTTATCGAAATATTCAGTTTGGGATATTGCGGATTATCCAGAAAAACCCCGCTAAAAAAACCATACTGAAAAGGAGACCAGGCCTGAATGGTAATGTCGTGGAGCCTGCAATAATCAAGTACTCCGCCGGTTCTGTTGACAGCGGCATCGTCCAGCATATTTACATAGATTCCTTCTGTCAGCATCAAAGAATGAGCAATGCTAAGCTGAAGCTGGTTTGCAACAAGAGGCTGCTTAACATACTTTTTAAGCAATTCAATCTGGCCGGGGTTTTGGTTAGAAACACCAAAATACCGGACTTTACCGGAAGCATGGAGTTCTCCGAATGCTTCCGCCACTTCTTCACCTTCCATCAGGATATCCGGCCTGTGAAGGAGGAGTACATCAATGTAATCGGTTCTAAGACGTTTAAGACTTTGTTCTGTTGAATTGACGATATGCTTTTTGGAAAAATCAAAAGAAATACCTTTTCGTATGCCGCATTTTGTCTGGATAATTATCTCGTGCCGTCTTATCCGGGAAAGAGCGCTGGAAAATAGTTCTTCACATACCCCGTCTCCATAGATATCGGCATTATCAAAAAAATTCGCCCCCATATCCAAAGCACTGTGAACAAAAATATCAGCTTCTTCTTTGGATATGGAATCAATCCGCATACAACCAACGGCTATAACCGGAACTTCAATTCCGGATAATCCAAGGTTTAATGTTTTCATACAGACCTCCGGTCAGACCTCCGGTTTTTTGGGGATAAAACCGCCATAAAATGGGAACTTACGAGGCGCCGGTGCGGATCGAACGCACGCATAAAGGTTTTGCAGACCTCTCCCTTACCGCTTGGGTACGGCGCCTTTTTTATTAATGTATAAAAAAATTGGTTTTTTGTCCATAGCTCTGGGTACTGAACTTTTTTTGGGAATTTCTCACGCAGAGGTGCATCCTATGACATCAAATTCGTGTAGCTTGTCGGCTTAACGGTATACCCCATATAGCAGATAACAGGTTATTTTTTAAACCTCGTCCGATATTCGTTAACGGTAATTATCGGCGGCCGTTCCACGGTAGAAATTTCTGTCTTAACCACATTATGTTCGGCATCCGACCGTTCCAGAGAAATATGGTACTCGCCCAAGTCGGAAATGGGTCCGGACTTTCCGTATTTTTGTACTCTTTCAAAAAAAGTATGGAGTATTCCAAATGACATACGGCCCAGGGCTTCGGTGGTTTGATTGCGGTGTATACGCATGTCCAGATCAACCTGGGCAAGAGCTTCTATGCCGTCCATTTCCAGTATGTCGATCAGGTGGCCTAACTCTACACCGTAACCAACAGAAAACGGAAGCCGTTCCAGCAAACTGCGGCGGCCTGCATATTCACCCGACAGCGGTTGAATAAACCGGGCTAGCTCCGGAAAGAATTGAGAAAAGAGCGGCCGCACAAGGATTTCCGTAACCCTGCCGCCGCCCGAACTGGTTATCCCTTTGGAAGAACGAATAGGCCGTTCGTAAAATGCTTTAACATAACTTATCCTGTCATCTTCCAGCAAAGGGCCAAGAAGACCATAAACAAACTTTGGAGAAATATTGGAGATATCCGCATCGACCCAGACAACAATATCACCTTCCAGAACATAGAGGCTTTTCCAGAGATTTTCTCCTTTCCCCTTAAAGCTGCCGCACTTGGGAAGTATCGTTCTGGAAGTAAATACTTTGGCGCCGAACTGTTCGGCAACTTTACGGGTATTGTCTTTGGAAGATGAATCGATTATGGCAATTTCATCCAGCAGGGGATACCTGTCCATTAACTCTGTCCTCATTATTAATATTTCCTTGCCAATGGTAGCTTCCTCATTTAAAGTCGGAAAGGCAAGGGATATTTTTACATTCTTTTTTTCTTTTAATGCAACCAGAGCGCCAACATCGGAAAATTTTGAATGATG
>Ga0082212_10001011_pt1 | contig 41253 bp, 33 predicted proteins | sample TergutNt197P3_FD_71548 | JGI IMG/M metagenome (GOLD analysis project Ga0082212, IMG submission 71548) | Neocapritermes taracua P3 segment gut microbial communities from Petit-Saut dam, French Guiana - Nt197 P3 | ecosystem: Host-associated > Arthropoda: Insects > Digestive system > Gut ...
GGCGTACCGTGCGGGTTTGCAGGATTTTCAGGCCGTACAAAGCGCGTCCCTCGCCCTGGATCAGGCGAAACTTCAGCTTCTGACCCAGCAGTATAATTATCTTAACGATATTATAGATCTTGAATATTCAATAGGTGTTCCCTTCGGAACGCTGAGTACAAAGGAGAGTGAATAATGTATATTAAAAAAATTGACATGCCATTGGAGAAAGTTTTATTACTGCTGCTAACCGTGTTTATGCTGACCAGCTGCGAAAGGATAAAGGAGTGGCGTGAAAAGCGAAATTCCGAAACCCCCAAGGAGACGCCGGCTGCGGCGCAGACACCTGTGTTTGCGGTAAATACGACAACGGCGGTAAAGGGGCAGATCAGCGATTACATCCCTCTTTCCGGCGACATTATTGCCGGTACCCAGGTGGACGCATTTTCCGATGCGGCGGGCAAAGTAGCCGCAGTGTATGTCGTTGTGGGGCAGCGGGTAAACAGGGGCGAACGAATCGCCGCAATTGACCCCTCCCGCCCCGGAATGGAATTTAATTGGGGCATTGTAACCGCCCCCATTGGCGGAACAATAGTAAGCCTGCCCGCCCAAGTCGGTATGACGATCAGCCAGGCGGTGCCGCTGGCCCGCATCGCCGGCGGAAACGCCCTGGAATTACGGCTGTATGTGGCGGAACGTTTTATCTCCAAAATGGTGATGAACCTTCCCTGTGAAATTACCCTTGACGCCTGGCCGGGAGAAGTTTTCCGGGGCAGCATCAGCGAACTGGCCCCCACAGTCGATCCCGCATCCCGCACCATGGAAGTAAAGGTGAATGTAAGTAACCCCGGTTCCAAACTTAAAGCGGGGATGTTTGCAAAGGTGCGGATTATCACCGAACAGAAGGACAACATCGTTAAAATACCCGCATCGGCCGTAATTTCCCGTTTCGGCGAACAGTACGTTTATGTTGTTGAAAAGGATCCCGAAAACCCCGAAGAACAAAACATCGCAAAAAAGAGGATCGTGATTCCCGGAATCCTTGTCGACGGGGTGCTGGAAATTCAGAGCGGACTTGAACCGGACGAAGAAGTCGCGGTCCGGGGACAAACCCTTCTCGAAGACGGTGCAAGGATAAACGTGATAGAGCGTTTCGCTCCGCTCAATGCAAATTAGAAGGAGATAATATGAGCGTTGCAAAAACCATTGTTTCACGGCCAACTACTGTTTTAATAATTTTTGTCCTTCTTATAGGATTGGGTTTTTTTTCACTGACAAATCTGCACATCGATCTCTACCCGGAAATTGATTTTCCCGTTTTAATGGTATTCACTACCCATCCCGGCGCAAGTCCCGAAGAGGTTGAACGATCGGTTACCCGTGTTCTGGAAGCGGCACTGTCCGGTGTATCGGGTCTGGAAAAAATTACCTCCTCTTCAAGTAAAGGCTCCAGCATGGTGATCATGCAGTTTACCTACGGTACGGACCTTGCGGAAGCGTCAAATTCCGTCCGGGACGCTCTGGAAAGGATCCGGAGATATATGCCCACCGATGCGGAAACGCCGGTAATTTTTAAATTCGATCCGTCCATGATCCCCATCATGGGCCTGACGGTAACGGGAAACCGTTCATCGGAAGAAATACGCGAAATTGCAGAAGATATTATCGTCCCCAGAATAGAGCAAACGCCGGGGATTGCAACAGCTTCGGTATTCGGCGGCCGGGAGAAGATCGTCAGGGTGGAAATCCCCCAAAGCCGGCTTGAAGCTTACGGCCTTACTGTAACCCAGATTCAACAGATGCTGGCCACCCAGAATATGCAGACTGCTGCGGGAACCATCACCGAAAACGGCCTTTCCTACATCCTCACCACCATGGGCGAATATACCTCCCTGGACGAGATCAGGGACACGGTTATCTCCTACAAGGGCGGCGGATTAATAGGCGGCCAGGTGGAGCTGCCACGGCAGATCTATTTACGGGACATGGCGGATGTGTTCGAGGGCTACCGGGATGAAACCAGCGCGGTCTATGTAAACGGCCGCTCTGCGATAATGATGATCGTTCAGAAACAAAGCGGAAAAAATTCCGTTCAGGCGGCAAAGGATCTCCGGGCCAGGCTCGTAAGAATGGACAGGGAACTTCCCCATGACATCAAAATCACCGAACTTTTTAACACCACAGATATTATAGAAAATTCCCTTAACCAGGTTACAACCACCGCCATTAGCGGGGCTCTCCTAGCGGTTTTAGTACTTTTTCTTTTTCTCCGCTCCGTCAAGCCCACGCTTATCATCGGAATAAGTATCCCGGTTTCCGTTATTATCACCACGATGCTGATGTACTTTGCAAATTTAACCCTCAACCTTATGACAATGGCGGGCCTGGTTTTGGGAATAGGAATGCTGGTGGATAACTCTATCGTTATTCTGGAAAATATCTACCATTACCGGGAAAAAGGGGCAAAGCTGGGAACCGCTTCGATATTAGGCACTTCGGAAATGATTGTAGCCATAACCGCTTCCACCCTGACAACCATCTGTGTTTTCGCGCCGCTGGTTATGTTTCAGGGGCTTTTGGAAGTGTCCGGAGAACTCTTCGCCGGTCTTGCCTTTACAGTGGTTATCTCCCTGACAATATCCCTTTTTACCGCCGTGTTTCTGATACCTGTGCTTTCCAGCCGTTATTTTCCCCTTGTTACCCGGAAGCAAAAACCTCTAACAGGAAGACTTGCAAAAATCGACGGGGTATTTGAACGTTTCCTTACATGGCTTGACAACGGTTACCGCCGGGCGGTGGACAGGGTACTGAGACACAAGGCCGTTGTTATTATTTCCCTTGTCCTCCTCTTTACGGGAAGCATCTTCCTTGCAATCTACAAGGTAGGTTATGTTTTCATGCCCGAACAGGAGGCGGACAATGTGAGCATTACCGCCACTCTTCCAATGGGTACCCCTCTGGCCGAGACCGAATCCGTTTTAAAACAATTTGAGTTAATTGTTAAAAACGAAGTCCTGGGTTACGAAAACCTGATAGTCAGCGCCGGAAGCCGGGGTTTTTTCGGAGGCAGTAACACTAACTCCGGAAGCCTCAGGATCAGACTCCCCAAATTCAAAGACCGGCTTGAAACAGCCGATGAAATCAAAGCCAAACTCAGACCGCACTTCAACGACTTTCCGGGGGTAGCGTTTAATTTCAGCAGCGGTTGGGGCGGCGGCGGCATGGGTGCCGACAGCAACAATGTTGACATCATACTCCGTACCGATGATCTGATAAAAGGCAAAGCCATGGGGGAAAAAATAGCGGCTTTACTCAAGGAACGACTGGATGATTATTTAGCCGAGCCGGAAGTAGACCTTAAGGACGGCCTTCCCCAGTATGAAATTCTGCTTGACCGGGAAAAGATGTACGCCCTGGGGCTTAACACCCACACTGTGGGTAACGAAATAAAAGCCGCAGTGGACGGCATTGTTGCCACAAGATATAAAGTCAGCGGAAAAGATCACGATGTACTCCTAATCCTTGCAGAAGCCGACAGAAATGCAAGACCGGCACTGGATCAAATTTTTATCAACAGCCAGATAGCGGGCCGTGTACCCCTTTCAAGTTTTGTTCAATACGAGGAGGGAACAGGTCCCCTCACCATAAGCCGGGAAGATCAGAGCCGCGTCATTCACGTAACCGCAGGTGTAAAACCGAAAGTTAAGCTAAACGAACTGCAGGATCGGGTAGTGGCCCTTATGACAGCGGAAATTCCCGTTGAAGATGACGTTATCATCGAGTACGGCGGAGGCAACGCCGAAATGCAAAAAATGTTAACCCGATTTGCCCTCATTTGTTTGGTGGCGATCTGCCTGGTATTCGGGGTTATGGCGAGTCTTTTTGAATCTTTCAAGGATCCGTTTATCATCATCTTTACCATACCCCTTTCGTTTATCGGTATTGTAATGATCTATCTGATAACGGGCGATACCTTCAATGTACTTACCGCTGTGGGACTTTTGGTATTAATAGGGGTTATCGTAAATAACGGTATCGTACTTGTAGACTATACAAACCTGCTGCGCAAGCGGGGGTATGCCCTGCGCGAAGCCTGCGTTGAAGCGGCGGGTAACAGGCTCCGGCCGATTCTGATGACCACCCTCACCACCATCCTCGGGCTCTTGCCAATGGCCTTTGCCCCCGGGGAAGGATCGGAACTGGTAGGGCCTATCGGGAAAACTGTCCTCGGAGGCCTTTCCTTCGGAACCCTGATGACATTGTTCCTAATGCCCACGATTTATTACATCATGAACCGAAATTCCGACAAACGAATGGCCAGGGCGGAAGCCAGGCGGGAAAGAATCGCCGCCGGCGAGGGCCGTACAAAACAAAAACCGGGCGGTCAGATTGCGGCTGCCGGAATCGCCATTGTCGGAAATCTATCGTTAAATGACGGGGAGGATTGAAAATGTTCCGTGTTGAAATAATAGCCAATCACTCGGTCGAAGAAAACATCACCGAAGCGCTTGCCAAAGAAAACGCCGGCAAGTACTACACCAAATACCCTGGCATTCTGGGTGTCGGTTCCGCCGGCCCCAGAATGGGCGACGCCGTATGGCCGGAAGAAAATTTTGTCATGGTGATCTGGTGCGAAGAAGAGGAGGCCCGTGCAATCGAACAGGCAATAGAAAAGGTAAAGCAAAAATTTCCCGGCGAGGGGATCAAGATTTTCGGGCTTCCTTAACCGCCATCTCCGCATCCATTTTGAGTTGCAAATTATTCTGAATGTATTTGCGGATTTTGATGCGGACATCGGGATTGATGCGCTGGGAAAAGAGAAAAACATACACTTTTTCCTTGCCGTCAATGCGGGAGCCGAAAACTATACCTTCCACCTTGAGTAAAAAACTTTGGAGTTTAACCTGTATATCCTTAATCAGGGCGTTTTTTGTTATGTCGGGGTCGCCGTCCAGAATACAGGAAAAACCCACCACACTGATGTCTTTTACCAGACCGTTTATAAACTGCCCGTGATACGGAAGGTTAATGGTGGTGTTGGAGTCTCTGTCCATGGTAGCCCGGATGTACTTTCGCCGCCCCTTCGCGTTTATCGACTGCAATATCTCAAAAATGTGGGTTACAGCCTTTTCAAGATCGAATTTTAGCACCGTGTAACCGCAGGGGACTTTTACCGACATAAGGTATTTACGTTTGATCAACTCGTCATCGTTGGGAGTGACAATACCGACAGAGACTTTTTCCGTTGCGGGATCGGTCATTATTCCCGTTATCCAGGGTTCCCAGTCTTTTTCGGCCATTTCTTCGTTAATATCCACAAAAACCACTGAATCCGGATATTTTTTCAGTTTTCGCCTGAGGGCGTCTTTGTCCTTGATCACATATACTTCGTATTCCTGTTGGGCCAATTCGGCGATAATCTTGTTTTGAACAGCTACAGAGGGGTACAGAAAGAATATCTTTTTTCCAATAATGTCAGAAACAACGGTATCCTTGCTCATAGTATTATTTTAATACGGAAATAGAAAAAAACAAGTATAAAATAATTGAAAACACCCTGATAGATTAACTGTGGGGCCTGTCGGAGGCTAATAGCACCGTGCAGTGCATTAAGCACGGCACTCGCGAACCTTTGGTTCGAAGCCTCCGACACCCAACGTTACATATTATTGTGGTGATCCGCTTCCTGCCCGATTGTTGTTGCCGGGCCATGGCCGGGAAACACCCGGATACCGCCGTCCATGGTAAAAAGACGTTTTAGGCTGGCAAAAAGCTGCGTCTCGTCACCGCCGGGAAGGTCAGTGCGACCGTAGTCACCGCAAAACATGGTATCACCGCTGAACAAAACCCCTTCCCCTTTATCCCAAAAGCCGATGCTTCCGGGGGTATGGCCGGGAAGGTGTAAAACAGTGAAGGGGCCTATAGTATCACCTTCCGCAAGGGTTCTGTCGGGCGGCGGCATTTCATCCCAGAGTTGGCTAATATACGCAGGATCCCCGCCTACAGCAATAAAACTGCGCTGATGGACGGGAAGGGAATCCGGTCCAAGGTATTCGGCGTCCGCCGCATGCACAGAAATCTCAAGGCTTTCCTGCCGGCGTTCACGGTATTCCTCAACCAGAGCGGGTACGGCACCGATATGGTCAAAATGACCGTGGGTGAGTAGAATATAATTGGGGAAAAGTTTAAGACGATCGAGCAGGTCAATGATACGGCCGCCCTCGCCGCCTGGATCTATCACCGCGCAGGACGTAAAGCCGTCCGGATTGCCGGCGCCGTTTTCGTTCAGGGGGTATATCCAGCAGTTTGTCGCTATATCCCCAACGATAATATGATGAAATGATTTTTCTTGCATGGAGGAATAATAACCTGAGATTTACCGAATTTCTAGTAATTTGCGGAATAGTGATTGTCTGTTATGCGCTGGCCCCGTTTATCGGAGCTGTTATCAGGCGTAATAACTGGTACAAATTCAGAAAGCGTTTTAACGAACTGCGCCACTGTCCTTTTTTGAATTACGGCAATTACTGGCAGAAGACGGGGGAAAACGGCGAGGCGGTCGCGTCCGGCGAAGCGGTCGCGGCTGATAACGAGGCAGGTGCGGCTGATAAACCGGGTGGTGTTTTTCGTTTTTCGGGAAGTTTCGAGTCGGTTACGGACGGGCAGACATTGTGGATACGAAGCGAAGATCTTACCGTTCCGGTCTCGTTAAAAAACGCCGAAAGCTACCTTTTATCCTCCCGGAAAAATGAAGACCTGCCCGAAGATCAAGACCCGGGAGAAATGCCGCCCGAAAAAATCCGGTGGGAAAAAGTTTCAACATTGACCGATGGGGTTAAAGTTTTTGTCGGCGGACCGTTGAAATACCTGAACGGCTGCCGGAGTTTTGTCTCCACAAAAGAAACCCCCCTCATTGTAATTTTTTACTACTGTCCCGATATTTCTCTTGTTCCCCGGGTGATTCAGTCCAGCCGTCAATGGAACGAATACTGGAATCCGGTTACACCCTATTCACTGGTCATCGGAGCAATTGGCCTTATCTTAACTGCCGTACTTTACCAGTCACGCCCTGCATATCGCCTAACGGTAATCGTTTCCGTTATTGCGTTGTTCATCCCTCTCTATCCTATTATTCCTCCAGGTCTGATGTTTACCGGGATTTACCGCCGGCTTTCCTGGAGATCCAGAGAATTACGGGCCAGGGGCGATCTTGTCCGTCTCGGGCTGATTGATAATATTCAGCAAACATCCGCCAGGCGTTATACGATCACGGCTTACCTGCTGGAAGCGGCGGCATGGGTCTTTTTACCGCTAGGAATCGCCCTTAATATTTTATTTCTGAGGATGATTTTAGTTTTGTTCTGAATCCGGGAAGCGGGCTTCCGGTTGTTCTTCGGCATATTGAATATCAACCGCATATCCGTTCCCGTTTTCTCCCGCATCGTTTTCTTCTTTGCGGAATTTTGCATAATTTACTGTAAGGGCTCTTCCCCGGAAATTAACCCCGTTTAATGCTTCTATAATTTTTTCGGTAACAGAATCCCTTACCTGCACAAACGAGTAGTTGTCAAAAATGCGGATCATGCCTATATCTTCTTTCGCGACAGCCGTCTTTGAATTTATAATCCCGAGAATTTCCCGGGGGAAAACCCTTCTGCTCCGGCCCGCGCTGAAAAAAAGCCACCTTGATTCTTCTTCGGTAAGAAAATATTTCGGGGCATCATCGCCGGAGGCGGTATCGGAAACAGAATCTTTGGATGAGGCATTCTGTTCGTTGGAGGCCTTGCGGGAAATGTTTTTTTCCATACCGGAACGCTCGTCCCGCATAACGGCACGGAGGTTTTTACCCTGATCGCAAAGCATTAAGAGATAAGCCGCCGCCCATGATCTGCGAAAAAAAGAAACTTCCTTTTTAAAAATACTGTGGTATTCGCCAAGCGTCCGAATATCTTCTTCTGTGGCTAATTTATCAAGAATAAAGGAAATCGTTTTTTTTGTTTTTTCCTTATCAACATGCGAAGGCATTTACCGTTCCTGTTTAGTTAATTTATTTAAAAATGACATATTTTTCGTTTTATTTCAATAGGGTGTTTTCATATTGTAATTTCTTATTTTTTCAAGCACGATTAATGTATGGAAAAATTGCCGGTTTGGTCGGAAAAATGCACGGTGCGTTTTAACGCCATTGACGCATCGGATTCAATGACAATGAACGCTGTATTCGGATTCTTTCAGGAAGCGGCAATTAGCCATGCGGAAAATCTCGGGGTCGGGCGCGAGGCGATGGAGAGGGCGAACCAGGTTTGGATACTATCCCGCATATCGGTACAGGTGGACCGCCGGCCGAAATACGGCGAAACAATCACCGTGCGTACATGGCCCCGGGGCGGTGAAAAACTCTTCGCAATACGAGATTACGATATCCGCGACAGTGAAGACAAACCCGCAGTCAGCGCGAGAAGCTGCTGGATCATTATTGATATGAAAAAACGCCGTCCACTGCGCCCGCAGTCCGTAATGGACGGCCTTCCCCAAAACGAGGGCCTTAACGCATTTTCCGAAGCCGCCGGCATTGCCGCTAGCATTGAAGAATGCTCCTCTCCGGTAAAAGTTGCCGAACGTCCCGCACTGTACAGTGACGTTGATTATAACGGCCATGTTAACAATGTTACCTATATCCGCTGGATTGAAGACACCTTTGAACGCGGCCTGCTGGAACAGGCAAAACGGATGCGGCTGGACATCAATTACCTGAATGAAATTTTACCCGGCGAAGTTACCGGCATCTGGTCGGCGCGTATTGAAGATGCCGGGACTTCCAATGACAAACCGTTTTACGCTTCCGCTTTTGAAGGACGTAAAATTGAGAGTAACCAACCTGCCTTCCGAGCAGAACTGCGACTCTGGCGGTAATCTGGGAATATTAATATTGCTACCGTACAATCAATCAACAAGAGTTACTTTTGTTGCGCGGAAGCGGGGCATTTCATCCCGTTTGGTACGTTCTTCGTCTTCCTCTATCGTGTACCGCACTTTCATTCCGAATTTTAGATCGGAAAAATCGCAGTTGGTCAGCCGGCTGTAGTGGAAGAAAATATTGTTTTTTTCCTCGTCCCTTATAAAGCCGAAACCGTTGGGGTTAATACTGTAAATAGTGGAGGTGTATTCTTCCACCGCCGGAGGCTGATTTGCGAGAGAGGCTTGCGGACTAACAGTAAAAACAAATTCCTGGGATCGTTCCATCACAAACAGGTTTTTAATGTATTCGTTATTGTTATGATCAATTTTAAGATTCATCTGCACCGGAAAAAAAACTTCCGAGAGCAGATGCCGGGAAGTTTTTGTTTCCACTATGTCGCCGTTTTCGTTGTGATAGGAAAAATCCCAGCATACCAGCATTACCTGGGTACCCAAGGTGTGGAGTTTGCGGACAAGGGGGACGTAATCTCCGTCGCCGGCTATCAGCACCAAAATGTCAAAATGCTTGTAAATGGCAAGTTCGTAAGCCTCCAAAGCCAGCCATACATCGATACCCTTCTCCTGGCCGATATTGCCGTCCCCGCCGAAACGCAGGGGCAGGTAGTGGCTAACTATATTTTCACGCATAAGTATATCTTCAAAAACCCTTTCACTCTGGACTTTTTCCCCCTGATCTTTTGCCAGCGAACGGCCTTTGAAATAATGCGCGTCTATTATCTGGCATCTGCGGTTGTCCATGCCAGTAAGGGTTGCCACTTCGTTTCTGATAAATTCGTGCAAACCGCTGATACTTATCCGGGATTTTCTTTCATGTTCGTATTTATAGTAATTACTTATTTTGTAAAAATAATACCCGTCGTAAAATATCCCTATTCTAAGTACCTCTAATAATTTTTTATCCATACTTATATATAGCGGATATTGATGTAATAGTCTATTGTAATAATAGAAATGTATGACAAAAACAACACATCCAGGAAAACACCCAAACAGATTCACTTTGGGGCCTGTCGGAGGCCAAACGCACCGTGCACGCACGGCACGCTTGCCTCCGACACCCAATGTTACCTATATTGGGGTGTTTTCCCACTTGTAACGAATAACATACGTTTCTACATTATCAAGGGTAATAAAACATCAATAACAACAAAACGAAAATTATGGGTAATATAGGCATAAATATCATTGATAAGTATAATAATTGTCTTCTTTGTCCGAAAAGTTGCGGGGTTAACCGGACTGCGGGTGAAAAGGGCTACTGCGGGGAAGGTGCGGATTTAAGGCTTGCGTTTGCAGGGCTTCACCGGGGTGAGGAACCGCCATTGAGCGGGGAAAAAGGATCGGGTACCGTTTTTGTCAGCGGCTGCAATTTACGTTGCGTCATTTGTCAAAATTGGCAAATATCTTCCGGCGGCGGCAATGCCTGTGAATGTCTGGGTAGATCCGTATCAACCGAAGAATTTGCTGAAATCTGCCTTGCGCTGCAAAACAAAGGCGCGGAAAATATCAACATCGTTACCGGCAGCCATGCCGTTCCCGCCATTGTTACGGGACTTGCCGCCGCAAAAGCCTCCGGCCTGCCAAACGGCAGGTTGCAAATCCCCGTTTTGTGGAATTCCTCGGGTTTTGAAACCCCCGAAACACTTGAACTTTTGAACGGCCTTGTCGACACCTGGCTTCCCGATCTGAAAACCCTGGACGGCACCCTTTCGAAGCGGCTCCACGCCCCCGATTACCCGGAGGCAGCCACCGCAGCAATTCGGTGGATGATCAAAAATAAGCCGCAAAACGTTATCATCCGACATTTGATCCTCCCCGGCCACCTTGAATCCACCCGTGCCGTACTGCGTTGGTTTGCCGAAAACACAGCCGGCAAAGCCCTTCTTTCGCTGATGAGCCAGTACACGCCGATAACAGGGGCGGATCAGCAGGGCGGCCTTAACCGCCAAGACGGCTTTGACCGGCACGGGCCGCCAAGACGTTTCCTGACTAAAAAAGAGTATGAAACCGTTCTCGGCTGGCTTGAAGAATTCGGCATTGAAGACGGTTTTTGTCAGGATTATGTTACCGGAAACGACTGGCTGCCCGATTTTACCCTGTCAAACCCCTTTTCATCGGAACTTTCCGTACCGGTATGGCATTTCAGGAATGGGGAATGAGGACTGGGGGGTAGGAAACAGGGAATTTTTCATTTTTTACGGTTTCATTTCGTATTTTTCAAGAGTTTAAAAAGTAAATTTGGGAACCCCTCTAAAAATGCCGAAAATAAAACAGTAGAGTTGGAGAGTAATGTATACAAGGGAAATTCTCGCCCCGAGGGGCAGCCCCGTTGAAAACGGAACCCCCCTGGCCGGAACCTGGAACAGGGCCTTCAGTCATGTAAACCTTTTGGACATCCAAAGGCCGTACCGGTGGCCTCTTCCGCACTGGCTCCTAAATTACAGGATCAAGGAATGGGAAGGCTTCAGTATACAAAACGACATCTTTTCTCTGGAAGCTTTTTTGGGTAATTTTAAACTGTGCCGGATGGCCCAGGTTATATTGTACAACAAGGAAAACGGGGAAATTTATTTTATCAGGAGGCTCCTTCCGGGCGGCGGCTGGAAAATGCCGAGAAACCTGGCCCACGGATCGGTTGAATGCCATTCATCCCGCTTTTTTTTACGCATACACACCTGGCTCAACGCGGACACGGTTGACGTGGACATTGACATTGCGGCAACCAGAAAACAGCCGCCGATTACCGCCCGTTTGGCGTTTGCAATGGACAGCCGGGAAGTTACACCGGCCGTTGTTTCGTTAAAATTTGACGAGCAGCGCAGTATGTACGCATATAAAGCCCTTACGGCGGTGAGGGGGGACATAGTGCTGGGAAGGGACCATTTCAACATGAACCCGGCGCAGTGTACGGGAATCTTTTGGGATTACAAGGGGTTTTTTCCCTATCCTATGAGGACTTTTTATTGCGGGGGATCGGGTTTCGACGAGGAAGGCAGACGTTTCGGGTTCCATATTGCGGAAAACCAGGCAAAAGAGACCCGGAAAAACAACGAAAACGCCCTCTGGCTGGACGGGCGTTTTACACCTTTGCCTCCGGTACGAATCACCATGTCTGAAAGGCCGGAATCGGACTGGGTTATTCAGGACCTGGACGGAATGGTGGATCTGGTGTTTACACCGGGGAAAAATAACAGGTTCAATACGAACTTTTTTGCGGTAAGAACGGATTTTTTTTCATCTATCGGTTACTATAATGGAAGTCTGGTAAACGAAAACGGGGAGAATATTAAAGTGCAAAACCTGTGGGGGAACGGGAAAAAACTCTATTTGAGGGTATGACGATGGGTAAAAAAAACGCTATTTACGAGCCGGGCGAACTGGACCGGGTACGGGGGAAATTGGGTGATATTGACGAATCGGAAGCTAAACGGATGGCCCAGATTCTCGGCGGGGAAGTAGGGACGGAGAAAAGTGCGGCAAAAGAAGCGCCGGTAAAGAAAGACAGCTCCCTAAAACGTGAAACAGTGGAATTGGTGATTCCGGGCCATAAAAATAAAAAATCGGGGCGTCCTATGGATACTGTAGACACAGACATAGACGAAAAAACAGGTCTTCCCAAATTTATCAATTCCGATCCTTCCGACGATCCGGCTGTCCGGCTTAATACCTCATACCGCGAACGAATCAAAATGGATCGCTATGCCGCCCAATTTGAATTTGAAATAAAAAACTCAATACAGGTTTTTATATCGATACTCTCGTTTTTCGGCGAGCCGGTGGATTATGTGAACCCCCGTTTTGTCAGCCGGCGCATGAATGTCTACTACCGAAAAATTCAGCAGTTGGTTGCCGCAACCAGATACCTTTTACCCCGCAATAACGCACGGCGCAGCGAGCGCCTGAAAAAAACATCCCACTTCGTATTTGCCATTTTGGATACCATCCGTTATTGGAACATCGAACGCATCGACAGCGATTTGGCGAAGATCCAGGGTCATCCCAGGTCGGCCAAAGTCTCCGAATTTGCCGACATCCTGCGGGCCGTGTACAAACCTATTTTTATTCTCGACAAACTCGATCAGGATATCCATATCAAGGGTGCGTACAAGCTGCTGTATAAACTGATCTACATTGAAAATCCCATGGAACCCAAGGAAAAAAACCAGGAACAAATCCGCATCGCCCTTACCTCCTTTGCGGATGTCCGTCGTGAGGTTCGTTTCGGCCTGTACCCGCTGTTGATGAAACATATCTCTGACCGATGGTTCCCCTTTGAAAGGATTTTTATCGACCGCCGAAGACGCCTTATGGATTTTCTCGGAACAACCGAGGACGAACAGATCAAACCGGTGGATTTAAGCCCCGAACAGGCGGAAAACGGTAATCTGGAGGCGGTAAAAGATGAGATACAAAAAGAACAGGAAGCCCTAGAGGGAAAAGATAAAAACGAAGAAGAGATCTCTCCGGACGATCCCAGGGAAATCGAGAAGAGAGCCCAAGAGGAAGCGAAGGAAGCCGAATTGAAGGCTTTGGATCAGAGTTTGGGCGCTCTTGAAACACTTTTTCCGAAGGCAGGCTGGGACAAACTGTCCGAATCCCCCGATCTGTACCCCTATTTTGCCAATACCTACGGGATGCGGAGGGGTTACGAGCTGCTCGCCCCGTCGGATCCCCTGCAACAGATCGCCGTATTGATGTACATTCTGGAAGATTTTTGTGTTGCCATGCGTTATGTTACATTTGGAAACGTAACGAGTTCCGATGGAAATTTGACCAATATCCGTGAAATGATAAGCGACACAATCGCCGGCTGGCGACTGCACATCGATAACAGTTTTATGAAAGAATACCTTCCCCGCCTCAACGATTATTGCCGCCTGCTGGAACAATCCATTGAAGCAAGAACTTCACCGTTTGCCAAGCGCACGTTAAACGAACTGCGCTGGATCAGGCGACTGTATTTTCTGCCCTTTTACAAATTCGAATCAATGGGACCGCCGCCTTTCCAAAAACAGGATATCATGTCCATTTATACCGAAGTGAGAAATCTCCGTAAAGGTCTTACCCTGGTTGCCGCCGGTATAGAGCAGGGAAAACACGATGGCGGCGCGGAGGCGCATATTCCCTGTCAGGGCATTGAGAATCCCTGGGAAAAGTACAATTTCGAAGTTCCCAACCCTGTATCAAAACGGCTGGACGCCCTTCTCGCCCCCCAAAAACGAAACAACGCCGCCCTTGTTTTTTTCGCACTTTCGGCGGCAACGGTACTGGACTACGTTCTGAACAACGAAACAAGCTGGGCCTATAACGATCAATCTGTAGTTATGTTCCGCAGTGTCAACAACGAAGGAATCACACCTATGTTCGGCGTTGAAAAAAAACTCGACGCGGATCAAATATTCAGAGATACTATGAAACAACGGTCACAGGGAAAAAACACGGCGTAGATTTAGGCGGCAGATCTCGAAAAAACTGTAAAAATTTAAGCAAGTGATAGATTTTTTTTATATTGTTAAAAAAATCGTTTTTACCTGCCATGACACACCATTCACAATGTGTCAGTATAGCCTCATTCAGGGAATTTGCCAAGTAAGAAAAAATTTTCAATATATTGCCAAATCTTCTTTTTTTCCGGTATCCTATAAAACGGAGGACATAAAAATGAAAAAAACCTGTATAGCTCTGTCGGTTTTTGCGGTATTCTTCATAATTCCCCTAACCGTATGTACAGCGGGAGGAAACAAGGAAGCCCCTGCGGCGGTGTCCGTAGATGCCGGGGTTTTTACCGGCCATTACGCGGCCCCCCGCGACGGTTTTGCCTCAGACGAGATACCGAAGGCGGATTTGGATGCCATTGTACAAACGGCCGTCCGCGCCCCCAGCGCCGCCAACCGCCAGCCCTGGTTTTTTACAGTGATACAGGATTTAAAACTTGCGCAAAAAATCGTACCGCAAGCGGTGCAGGGTAACGTGGTTATCGTTATTTCAACCGAAGGCAACAGTGACAAGGTAATTACCAACAGGGAAATTATCGACTGCGGCCTGGCTACGCAGAGCATCTATCTGGCGGCGCAGGCCCTGGGCTACGGTTCCCGAATTTACACCGGCCCCATAGACAACGTGAACAATACTCTGAAAGGCGAATTGAGTTTTCCCGCTGAACGTAACGCCGTTACAGCTGTCTGGGTGGGCAAACTAAAAACGGATGCGGTAAGCGGTGCTTCTTCCCGTAAAGATGCCGGTGAAACAGTAACTTTTAAATAACCCTATTCTTCAAACATTTCCAGCAGTTTTTTTTGTCCGCCGCTGCGGTGGTATTCGGGGATTTGTTCCAATAGGTATTTGATTGACAGCCCTCCGACAATTTTTCCATTATTGACATACATCCAGTCGGTTATGTTGTCTGCAATAATCGTTACCGTGTCGTCTTTTTTCATGCCGCTTAAATGCACCGGATTACCTGAAAGTTTGCCGTAATACCGGCCGTCTTTAAAATAAATACCGGTAAGCCAAACCTGTTCCGTATCGACACCGCTGCCCTCATCCGCCGCAAAAGGGTATTTAACGCTGAAGTTGCTGTCTCCCGCTTCCGGCCTGGCCAAATGCCGGAAAAAAACGAAAAGACCAGCCTTTGCCTCATTGGTAATCCGAAGAATCTCCCCGTCGGTCTGATCCGAAACCGACGTTGTTTCTCCCGACAGACTGTTAATAGTGTCAAAAACGGGCTGCCTCTGACAGGACAGAAAAAAAGCGGCACATGAAAGGTATAATACAAACAAGAACAATCTTAATAAAAACCTCATTGACACCCTTTAAAGAGAATAATATAACATAACATGTAGTTTATATAAATGGGGGAAATGATGAGTTCATCAAAAGTTTTTTTTACAAATATGAGGACAAAATTCGATGAAAGCCTTTTGGTAAAACTGGATCGGTTGATAAAAAAAGCCGGGATTGGCGAGATTGACTTTAAACAAAAGTACGTAGCGATAAAAATCCATTTTGGTGAGCCGGGAAATCTGGCTTTTCTCCGGCCCAACTTTGCCAAAACCGTTGCAGACAGAATCAAGGCGCTGGGCGGAATGCCCTTTCTGACAGATTGCAATACCCTGTACGTCGGACGCCGCAATCAGGGCCTGAATCACCTGGGAGCCGCCGCCGAAAACGGCTATACGCCCCTGTCCACCGGCTGCCAGAATATTATCGCGGACGGCATACGCGGCACCGATGACGTTGACGTTCCTGTAAAGGGAGGAAAGTACTGTAAAACCGCCCATATCGGCAGGGCGATTATGGATGCGGACATTGTTATTTCACTGAACCATTTCAAGGGGCATGAGGGCACCGGCTTCGGCGGCGCGATAAAAAACCTCGGCATGGGATCGGGCAGCCGTGCCGGCAAAATGGTGATGCACAACGACGGCAAACCCTCTGTTGAGAAGAAAAGCTGCATCGGCTGTAAAATATGCACCCGTTTCTGCGCCCACGGCGCGATTGTATTTACCGACGGAAAGGCTTCCATAGATCATGATAAATGTGTTGGCTGCGGACGCTGTCTGGGCGCGTGCAGTAAAAACGCCGTTGAAAATAGCTGGAGCAGCGGCAATGACGCGCTTAGCTGCAAAATTGCCGAGTACGCGCAGGCGGTTTGCAACGGACGGCCCCATTTCCACATTAACGTGGTTAACCAGGTATCGCCCTATTGTGACTGTCACGGCGAAAGCGATGCAGCCGTCATCCCGGACATCGGCATTTTCGCAAGTTTCGATCCGGTAGCTTTGGATAAGGCATGCATCGACGCGGTAAACGCCGCTCCGGCCATTCAAACCAGCATCCTCGGTGATCGAAAACGCGGTCACCGGGACACAGCCGGCAATGAAGACCATTTCACACTTATCCACCCGACGACCGATTGGCGCACACAGCTTTCCCATGCGGAAAAAATCGGTCTGGGCATTGGTAAGTACGAATTGATAATAGTAAAATAGTTTTAATTAGCGGGGAGAAACCTGAAGCCTTTTCCTTCAACTTCCACATACCCTATCCCGGGGTACACTATGTGCATGCCGCCAAGGGGAATTTTGTTCCGTGCGGCGTAGTCCAGAATCTGTCTGCGCGATGCAGCGGCGGCTTCCTTGTTCATATCGTAGCTTGCGGAAATTTCAGGAACGGAAAACTGTACAAGAGCAATATGCAAAAAGTCTCCTGCAATAATTAGTTTGTCCTTACCGTCTTCCACCAAATAGACCGTATGTCCGGGGGTGTGTCCGAAGTTGGCAATGGGGCTAATGCCGGGGATGATTTCTTTTAACGTTGAATCAATCCCGGCAGGTTCAAAGGTTATCACATTGTCGCCGTAGGGGGCCAAAGCCGCCGCCGCTCCTTCGTTTACCTGAGTTTCGGTAAAGTATTTTTTTTCAGCGGCGGCAAGGTAAATTTTTGCGTTCGGCAGGAGGGCCGCACCGTCTTTTTGGAGACCGCCAAAGTGATCCCCGTGCAGATGGGTAATCAGCACGGCATCAACCTGTTCCGGTTCCACACCCAGTTTTTTCATCTTTTCAAAAACCGGGCCGCCAAAGGCGGTATCCACAAGGACGTTTCGATCGGGTGTTTTGATAAGAAAGGCGTTAGTCGAGTGCATAAAACCAGTCTCGGGGATATACCGCTGCAAGAGAGATTCATCGGCACCGACGAGGATTCCGGTATTTCCCTCACGTTGGGCTTCAACCAGCATATAAACCTCAAACCGGCCCACCTTGTAAGAAAAAATTCCCTCATCGTCGGATCTGTAAATGCCGGTTGTTTTCTGCGTCTTGCACGACAACAGCGCCGCAAAACCTCCTGCCAGAACAACAACCAGCAAAATCCCGAAAATAATTCCCTTACTCATCACGGTTTCAACTTCTCAATAACCCTGTCTAATCCAGATTTCCCCGATCCCAATGGCCCCAAGCCTTTGTGCTGTAGACTGTACCATCGCAGCCGGAATATCCGGTACAATTACCCGGTAGTACGATCCGTCCCGTTCCTGGGTAACATTGAAACCTGACCCCTTAACAAACTGCGCCAATTTGGCGGCGGCTTCCTGGGCTGAAAAGGAACCTACCTGCAGCCGGTATATTCTGCCGTTGTTCGGATCGGGTAAACCGGGAATTATTCTTAACGGCAGTACCTGATAAGCCGTAGAGGAAGGCTGTACAACGGGAGCCGGCGCAGGAGGAACTTCGTAAAGCGTTACAGGCGGCTGCGGTTCAACCATCCTCGGCGGTTCCTGCATGAACATTCTCTCGTCAAACGCGGGAGGAGGGGGAGTTTCCGGCTGAGCAGGCGGAACCGTCCTGGCGGGCGTTGTCACATAATTATAAATCGTTATTTTAACCGGCTGATTTTCCGCATCGTAGTCGTATTCGTAGTCATATTCGTAGTCGTATTCGTAGCCCCCGATTGCCGTTCCCGACTCCCTTTCGGAAGAAGAAGACGGAGGCGGTTCCGAAGAGGGCAGATTGGTTACGGTAATCTCAATATCTTCGCCGCTTTTGGTACTTATCACCATCGTTTTTGAGCTGCCCGAAGCACCGTCGATCCTTACTTCACGGGCACCGCTCCCGCTTTGGTTAGAGCTGCCTGTCTGTGCGACAGCCAAGGCGCTGAACAACAATCCGCACAGTAAAACCAATGAAATCCGTTTCATTTAAAACTCCTTTCTCCCAAAATGGTCTCCTAAAAATTAATATGACAACTCCCCTCTTAATGTAATATTTTAACCGAATACGGTTTTTTTTGCAAGCCTTGAAAAAAACGGCTGTAAAATGCTAGATTAAATAAGCTATTTTTCGGAGTAGGTTTTGTTCTTAAAACATCTTTCCATACTGGGTTTCAAATCTTTTGCCGACCGTACTGATGTTGCGTTCGCCGACGGCATTACCGCCCTGTTAGGGCCTAACGGCTGCGGAAAATCAAACGTGGTTGACGCGGTTAAGTGGGTACTGGGGGAACAGGCGTCCAAATCCCTGCGGGCCGAAAAAATGGAAGATGTTATTTTTAACGGCACGGAAAACCGAAAGCCCCTGAACGTGGCGGAGGTAACGCTGACCCTGGCCAACGAAACGGGCCTTTTGCCGCTGGATATGCCGGAAATTGAAATCAAAAGGCGGCTGTACCGCTCCGGTGAAAGCGAATATTTTATCAATTCCCAGCCGGTAAGGCTGAAAGAGATCCGGGAACTGTTCTGGGACACAGGCGTGGGCAAAACGGCTTATTCGGTGATGGAACAGGGCAAAATCGATCAGGTGCTTTCTTCAAAGCCCGACGAGCGGCGCTACCTGTTTGAAGAAGCCGCCGGCATTACCCGCTACAAGGTACGGGGAGCGGAGGCGGAGAGGAACCTCGTAAAGACCAACGAGAACATGCGCCAGGTTGAACTTGTCCTCCATGAAGTAAAGCGCTCCTATGACTCCCTTAAAATACAGTCCGAAAAAACCCTGAAGTTCCGCACCCTGCGCGATGAAATTTTCAACTGCGAGCTTGACATTCAACTGCTGAGACTCAAGCAGTTCAGGTACGAGCGGGACGAACGCGGCGACACCCTCAGGCGGTGTACCGCAGACCGTGACAGAATCCGAACGGAAATGGAAACTGAAAGCAAAACGCTTGAGGCGCACATGGACGAGGTGAACTCCATGGAAGCACAGCTTGTGGAGATGCAGAAAAACATCTACGGTCTCGCCCTGGAAAAAAACGCCCGGGAAAACGAGGTGCGGCTTTTGGGCGAGCAGCGCAACGAAGGCAAAATCAAAATTGAACAAAACGAATCCAGGGAAAAACAGGTACAGTATAAAATTGAGGAACTGAACGACGATGCGGCGGAACAGGACGGTACGGTGCGCGAACTGCGCAAACAAACGGAAAGCATAGACGAAAATATCCGTTCTTTCGAAGAGAATATCCAACATGCAGCCGCACGAATCGGCGACAACGAAAAAGCCGTACAAAAAACGGAAACCGAGATTTCAGGTCTGGAAAAAGAGCAGGGGGAATTTGAGATCCGTCTGGCACAAATAACCGATGACATTGTGGCGGAACTCGACGCCGGCCTGAAAAAAGCGGGTTATTCAGCCTCGGAGCGCCGCAGCATTGAAGCCTCCCTTACCGAAACCCTCGGCAAACTCCGCACGGTTCTTGCGGGAAGGGAAACCCTTATCCGCGATCTGTCTGCGGCGGCGGATACGGGGACGGTTGCCGCCCCCGATATTAAACGTATCACCGAAGGGCTGGCGGCGGAACTTGCCAAAGCAGCCTCGGATGCGGAAAAGGCCCTCGTGTTATTTGAAAGCTACCGCAGCCATTCCCCTCTGTTCTTAGACGAGTTTCTGGCCCCCGAGGGTATTATCACCAAAAAAAGAGAACTGGACGGGCAGATCCGGGGTGCAAAGGACGGCATTGAAGAACGGCGGCGGCGGATCAGAGAACTGCTCGGCGACAACGCACATTTAACGGTAAAAATAAACGAATACAGGGGAACACTGGAAGACCTGCGGGTAAACCGTGCCAGGATAAACGCCCAGGCAAAATCCGCAGAAGAACAGGCCAAGCTGATACGGAGGGAACTTGCAGGGCAGGAATCGATGCTGAAAAATATCCGTGACGAACTGGCCCTGGATCGCAAACGGCTGGAAGAAATTGACGAACGCATCGGCGACACCCACTCGGATATTGCCGAAATCGAACAGAAAGGCATTACCCTTACCAAGAATCTGGAAAAACTTGAAAAAGATATTCAAAAACAAAACGGCGTAGTCGCGGGCAAACAGGAAGTTATCAAGAAGCGCACGGCGGAACTCGGCCGGGTGCAGGAAGCCCTGGAAAAAATTCATCTGGAACTGGTACAGTCCGAAACGGAAATAAAAAACATTCAGGATAATTTCAGGGAAACCCATTCCCGCGATTTAATGGAATTTGAGGAGAGGATCTTCACGATTACAGATCACCCCGCCGATTTGCGGGAAAAACTTTCTTCAGCCCGTTCGCGGATGAAAGACCTCGGATCGGTGAACCTTATGGCCCCGGAAGAATTTGGCGAAGCCAAAGAACGGTACGATTTCCTCAGCAGTCAAATGGCCGATCTTGAAAAGGCCCGCAAAGACCTTGAAGACCTTACCGCCGAAATCAGAACGGAATCTTCGGAACTTTTTACCAAAACATACAACCGCATAAAAAAGAATTTTCACAATATGTTCCGCCGTCTTTTCGGCGGGGGAAGGGCCGAATTACAGCTATCCGATGTTAACCATGTTTTGGAATCCGGCATAGAAATTTTCGCCCAGCCGCCCGGGAAAAAACTGGAACATATCACCCTGCTTTCCGGCGGAGAACGTTCCATGACAGCGGTAGCCCTGCTGTTCGCCACATACATAGTAAAGCCAAGCCCTTTCTGTCTGTTAGACGAAATTGATGCCGCACTGGACGAAGCCAATGTAGGCCGTTTTGTACAGCTTCTGCGGGAATTCAGCGGCACGAGCCAGTTCATCATCATTACACATAATAAAAAAACCGTTGCAGGTGCGGGCGCACTTATCGGCGTTACCATGGAAGAATCCGGCATTACCAAACTCGTCTCCGTGCGGCTTGCCCACGAGGAAGTCGCCAGGGAGGACATCGAACCGCCCCAGCAGGGCCTGTGGGACGACGGCGGCTCTTTTGCGGAAGAGGAAGTGGAAACCGAAGATGGCCGTGAATTGCCCCCCGGCGAAAACGATCCGAAAAAGGTCACCGAATCGCAAATGCGGCCGATTACGGCACAGCAAAAACGAACAGTCAATAACGTATAAAAACAACGGCGTCATCTGTTAATAGATGTTCACTTTGACACTGCGTATATTGGAACTATAGGGTATAAAAATTGATGCTGTTTTTTTTCCGTTAGACATAATAAATTCTTTTTCCTCAAAGTTCTGTCTCATATTTTCACCCAAAAACGTGTCTCCCCCGCGGTCACAATGAACTTCAAATATATAATTTCTCATGTTTGCACCTATTCGACGAACAGTGTAACCCATTTCAATACCTGAAAATGTTTCTTTAACATAATCAAGCGTAATGCGTTCATTCGTTTCATTACGACCAATGAAAAAACAAATAGATTCAAAATTTTCGGGTATGTATTCTTCCGTCCACCCGCTGAATTCTTCAGCTTTATCGGGATTGATATATCGTTTTACTTCGCCTTTAGTCATATAAGGTACCGAATCCCAATTTTTTTGAATATTTGTACGAATATGTTCAAGATATTCTTTTACACCGTCAGAATTAGGATCAAGCTGCAATGCGACATTCAAGCTTTCAACAGCCTTATCGTAATTACCTTGTTTGACATACGCGGCAGCGAGATTAGTACGATAAGACACATTATTTGGATCCAGCTTACAAGCCTCGACAAATGTTGTGATAGCCATTCCGTAATTGCCCTTATTATAATATTCACGGCCCATATTATCATTGACCTGTGCCATCTGAAGATTAGAAACACCTGGTGGCGGATTAATTGTACGAGGGGTAGCGGGGTTTAACGGCGACGGATTACTTGTACGGGGGGTAGAAGAACTTGAAGAATTCGCCGGCGGCGGGTTATTGTTTCCTTTCAAGAGATTATTGAAAAGACTTGCGGCAAGTTCAATCCCCGCTCTGATTAAATCTTCTTCTAAAGTTGAGCCGCTGTTATTACCCGAGGTATTTGAAGAACCGCTTGAAGAACTCGGTGCTGTCGTGCGAGGGGTGGAAGGGCTTGAAGAGCCTGGCGGGGTACGGCTTGACAAGTCGGGTGCGGTAGCACGAAGGTTGGGCGAAGCCGGCATAATATCCACAACTACTAAACCAGGAGGCCGAAGAACAGCATCATAAGCTCCGGGACTTCTAGGAGCAATTTCTAATACTCTCGGGCCAATAATAGAACCATCCGAAAATTTCACCATATATGAGATCGGTTTTCCCCACTGGCTCCCTTCTCTCAAATCTTTAAAATCGACATAACAATACCCCGGCCAATTTCGTGCCCATTGTACCATACTATTATCGGTGTTATTATTAAAAAAACACTGGATGCCCGTATCAAAAATGAATGTTTCTCCATTTTTTCTCTGTGCGAAAACAGCGGAAATACAAAAAAGTACAAAAACCAATCCGAAAGCTATTTTTTTCTTCATGACAACCCCCTTGTGTATGCAGCCAAACGAATGTTTGTTTTGAATTTTCGCTTAATATTCTGGCTAATTTTTACTTTTTATGTCAATATCATACCTTGGATATCATTGACATAGCTTGTGTGCAATGGTAGTGTGGTAGAAGTCACTGGTCGTTTTTGGGGCGATTAACTCAGTGGGAGAGTGCTACCAGGCGGCCTACTGGCCGCGCACGGAGAGGAATGATTAAAAGGGCGGCTATTCAGCCGCCCAGCAGTGACACCCAGCAGAAGTCACTGACTGTTACAGATAGACCGATTAGTGGACGATTAACTCAGCGGGAGAGTGCTACCTTCACACGGTAGAAGTCACTGGTTCAATCCCAGTATCGTCCACTAATCGGCTTTGCCATAGAAACAGTCCGTAAGCAGTATATCGCTTATAAAAAAGCATAGTGCCACGAGTTTTATCACCTTGTGGCTTCTGTTAGGATATTAGGATTATTAACGGCATATTTAAGGACATCGGCCATAATACCGGTGTAACCGCTGCCCATTGTTTTATAGCTTTCCAAAATGTCTGGGGCAATGCGGATTGTTACCGATTTTTTTTTCTTGAGACGATTTCGTTCGGCGGCCAGTTGAGCGAATTCTTTTAAAGCTTCAGGCGATGAAGGCGGGCAATCTTCTGTATAGACGATTGGCCTCCGTGCCGCTTTTTTTATCCGCTTAATTACGTCCTTAGGAATTTTTTGTCCAACCACTACCGTCGATCTGGTAATACCCATTGTAACTTCTCCCATTCAACGCCGATCAGCTTCACACAAATAACGTATTGCATAATGCAATACTTGTCAAGATATTTACACTGTTACGTCGTCTCGTTTTCCGCTTCAAAACTTTTTTTGAAACGTTCAAGCAGACTTTCGAATTGTGCCTTATCTCCGATTCCGTAAATGGCGAGGGGGATCTCTTCGAACTGGTCAAATGTAACATTGCCGTTTTCGTATTCGCAGAACATATTGGCAAGGTAAACGCTGCTTGCCAAATCGCGGAATTCATCGGGGGCCGATTCGGGATCGTGGTGGTAACGTATGGCGTTGACAAGAGTGTCGGGGAAATTCCATTTTTCCGCAATAAGGGCACCGATTTCGGCGTGGTTCATTCCGGCGGAAAGATCCTCAAAAGTCGACGGGGGGATATTCTTTTCCCGGCAGAATTTTTTTAACTTGTTTAATAGTTGAGGGTGAATTGTCGAAAAAACAATTTTACCCATGTCATGGAGGATTCCGCTGACATATACGTCATCAAGAAGATGGTGGTTTTTTTTAAAATTTCTAACAAGACTGTAGGCGTAAAAGGCGGTTTTGTAGCTATGCTCCCATAACTGTTTTTTCTCCGCCGTATCACTGCCCAAAATCCGCTGTGTTCCGTAGGTGTACAGCAGATTCCTTATGCCCTGAATGCCGAGCAGTTTTACAGCTTCGAATATGCTTTCCACCCGCCTTACAAGCATGTACTGAGCCGAATTTACAACCCTGAGAACGTCGGCGGTAAGCGCCGGGTCCATGGACATCTGACGGGCGATGATATCGATGTTCGTTTTAGGATCGTTAATAAGGCGCTGTACCTCCAGAATATTCTCCGGAAATTGGGGGAGTTTGTTGACACTGCCGACGATTGCAGCGGAAAGCAGAGAAAGGTTTTCAACTCTAACCTGATCTAGGGGAACGGAAATATGAGCAACAGTCTCCTTTTCATTGCTGCTTATTTTGAAACGATCCTCACCAAGACCTAATTTTTTCAGCATAAGCATGAGAATTGTAAGACCAAGCCCGGCGCCTTCGGAATCGTCCAGTACATGGGCAAACGCCTCTTCCATACTTTTTAACTGCTTCGAGTGGGTCAACCGGTCATGAATACGACCCATCTCAATATCCGTTACCAATGAATTGTTGCGTACCTCAATATAGATAATGTTTTTCTTTATTTGTAAAATCAGTCTAATGTACAGCTTTTTTTCTTCCTGCATTTGTAAATAACGGTCGATGTTACTTAATGTAGTTTCCTTAAAATTTTCCATTCCCTGTTTGTAATCGTCGGGGTTTGAAATATCCAGCCCGGAATCGATAAAAAAAACCCGTTTTGTGTTCGCTTTTTTGGCGTTTACGGCAAGTTCCCGAATACAGTAAATCAAGTGATCTTTTAATTTTTCCTGACCGGTCAAATTGAGGAAAACATTGACAATATATTCGATATAGGCTTCCGTTTCACGAGACAGGGTAAACGTGGTAACGGTCAACGGAAGCTCCGAAAGAATGGCCTTCTTTATTTTAGCTTCATCAATTGTTTGTATACTCTCGGGTTCCATTTCATCAATTATAAAGGGTATTCGGGCATTTATCAATGTACCCGCAAAAGCGTATACTATTTTCCATGATATTGAACGAACTGCGGATACTGGAAATTTTCCTCGTTATTTTTCTTGCGGTGCCTCTTTTAAGGCCTTTCATTATTTCTCTACAATCGCTGAACGGACTGGCCTGGCTTCCGCTGGTCGCATTGGGTTTATTAATAGCTATTTTTCCCGCTTACGGTTTTCGTCCTGAATGTCTTCCCTTATTGGTTTTTGCCCTGATTTACAGTCTGGAAAATATTATAAAAATGTCATTCTGGCGCGACCGGCGGCCGGCGGCTCAGGGGCTGGCTGCCTCGGGACCGGCTGCACCGGAGTTACGGGCGATTTTTGCGTTTGTCCTGCTTGCGGCGGTTTCATTGCCAATGTTTGTCTTTTCTCCCAAGATTTACGGAAAGCGTACCGGAGAAACTGAACAGGCCCGGATGTTGAAAATAAGTAACAGGGGAGACGGAAGATCGGTGACCGCCGCCGATTATTTTCTGCGAATATACGGTTCCGTAACATTTGAAAGGCCCCTGATAATCTTAATCCCTCCGGAAATCGGATCGGCCGCTTCGGTAGACCTGGTCTGCGAAAGTTTGAACGAAAAAGGATTCACCGTTGTTACTTATTTCCGCAAAGGCTACGACACCCCTTTGATCAACGAAAACGGCAAAAAACATCCGGCTTCACCGGGAAAACTGCTGTCATACCGGCGTGTTTTCACCAGGGCGGCAAAATTTGCCTCTTTTAACGAAAGAGGAAAGGTGCTGGAAAAAATGCGGCGGGCAGATGTCGAATTTCTGCTGTCTTATCTTCCCGAGCTGGCGGATCCGCTGCCGCCTGTTCTGCTTGCGGGATACAGCGCAGGGGGTTCCGCTCTGGCCTACTTTGTCGGCGAAAAAAACTTCATTTTGCGGCACGGCAATGTATTAGGCGCAGTGGCTGTAGAGAGCCGCCTCTGGTCGGCGTATCTTCCCGAACCGAAAAAATTGTTTCCCTCCCCCGCCCCCAATTGGATAATTCCGCGCATACAAGCGGAACTGAATTACCGTTTCGATAAAATAAAGCGCAGCCGGGTTGAAAGAACGGGACCGCTGCCCAAAGCACAACTCCCTGTTCTGTACCTTGTTTCCGGTAACGCGCTGGATTTTAAAAAAGGGCGTCATCCTTACAGGGCGGTTTTTGACACCCTGGATTCCGGATCGGGACCTATTGCACTTGCCGCCGTTGAGAGCGCGGGTCCTTTGGATTATCAGGATTTCCCGCTAACCCGTCCTGTTTATTCCTTTTTTCATCCCGGAATGAAAAACGCAAGAAAAAGCAAAAACCCGGTCGAAGACACTGCAGGCATTATCGGTAATTACGCAACCTATCTCCTGAAAAACACCGAAGAGAAAAGACACGGACTACTTAAAACCGCAATACCTCCCCTAAGCGCGGTAAACGGCAGCCTTTACGTCCAAAGCAGGGGGTTGCCCGGACTTCGGCTGCAACCGTAATTGTGCCAATGTTTCACGTGAAACGTCAGGCCTAAAATCAACAACCCCACCATGAAGTGCTAAGCTTGACCCGCAAAAGAATAACCCGGATGGGGTGGTCAGAGGGGGCGCATCCCGCACAGAAATGTATGTCAAAAGAAAATATCAGGAAAACACCCTAATAAGTTCACTATGGGGCCTGTCGGAGGCAATAGCACCGTGCATGCACGGCACTCTTGCCTTAGAAGCCGCTTGCGCGGCATTTAGAAACCCAATGTTACCTATATCGGGGTGTTTTCCCGCCTGTATACCATTCGCATACGTTCCTGTATTCGATGGGGTGCATTTTCCTACCCTGCAAACCGCCCCACTAAGGCTTATTTATTTAATGCGGGTCAAGTTTGGACATAATGGTAGTTGCCGTTATTACACTATACCATATGCACAATATATTGAATAAATGCGACGGCGCACACCAGATCACCTGAAGGTTCGCCGAGAAAGGCCATAATGTTTTACTGATGTGGTGCTACGCCGTGCCGTCTATTTAAAGGACGCCGCATAATGCGGTGCATTACCGTACACGATGATATTGGAAATAACGAACATCTACGAGTAATGAAAAAGGCCATACGGCGGCTCCGCAGGCTGATTCACCAAGCACTTTCCAGGACACGCTGCCCGCCCGACAAACGCACGCGCAGCGTGTGATTAAATTAAGGTTGCACGGCGTAGCACCGATAAAAGATGATGCTACCGATATGGCGCGAAGGCTTTAGCCTTCGCAGTGTGCGCCCGGATTGCCACGCAGGGGTTTGCTCGAATAATTGGGGTCAAGTTTAGCGCAAGCGGACGGGGTATGTAATGTTTCACGTGAAACGTCAGGAAAACAAACCAGTGGTGCCGGTTTTCCATTCTTCTTTGGCTTCCATGACCAGGCGTTCAACCTCAAACCAGTCTTCGGCACGAGGGCCGGGCAGTTCACGGTTGGTGGAATTGCTAAAAACAATAGTTTGGCAGCCCTGTTTGCGCAGACTGATGATATTTTCCGGGGCATCATCGATATAAACATGGGCGCCGACCGCTCCTTTGTCGTTCATAAAACAGATGTCCCAATAGGGGATGTCGTAGTTGTCCAGCCAGTCAACCGTTTGGGTGATTGAGGCTTGGTGGGAGTACTTCAGGAACAGGCGGTGGGTAATTATTCTGATGCGGATATCCCGGTTTGACAATTTTCGTAAAACAGCCGGGGCGTTCTTTATCGGTTCCATGTCGCGGAAAATATTTCGTTTGGTAACGGCAAAACGGTGTAGGCGATCGTAGCCGCCGAATTCGTCAATACCCCATTCCGCAAATCCGTATGTCACCTCGGTGGTCAGGCTTTCCAGCGGTTTGTCCAGCCACTCTGCGGCAATTTTCCGGATTATCCCGTAAAAATCGCCCACAACTCCGTCCAAATCAACGCCAAGAATAAATGTGCTGTCATTCATAAAAGCCTCTATTACGCATTTTTTGAGATAAGAATAACTATACTGCGGGCTTTTACCGTGAATTTTTTATGATAGGTAAGAGGCTCTTCGCTGCCTGCCGGCGGTATGTCATCCGGAGAATTTAAACTGGTATCTACCGCCCTGAACCAGCGTTTCCGATCAGAAGCGGAGGGTACAAAAAATGTCTCAGGTTCCAGGCTCGCATTAAACATGATAAAAAAATCGTTCTCGTCCTTGTCCCGCAGTACGTCGGCCTGTCGTCCGTTGATTTGCAAGGCAAGGCAACCGCCGCCCCTATCCCAGTCGGGATTTCCCCCTTTCTCGTTGTACCAGTTTATATCCGGAATTGCGTTATAACTGCCTTCGCGTCCCGTGTAAAATTCGGGGCGCATAAACCCGGGATGCCGCAGACGGAATGCAATCATTTCTTTTGCAAAACGGAAAAGATCTTTATTCTTTTCAAAGAGGGACCAATCGTACCACGAAATTTTGTTGTCCTGGCAATAAGCGTTGTTGTTGCCCGATTGGGTGCGGCCGATTTCGTCACCGCCGAGGATCATAGGCGTCCCCAGGGAAATCAACATCGTTGCAAAAAAATTCTTCATTTGCCGGGTTCGGATTCCCTCAAGCACCGGATCTTCGGTCGGGCCTTCGCTGCCGTAGTTGTAACTGCAGTTGTTATCGCCTCCGTCGCAGTTTTCTTCGCCATTGTCCTCGTTGTGTTTGCCGTTGTAAGAAACAAGATCCTTCAGGGTAAAACCGTCATGGCTGGTAACAAAATTAATGGAATGAAAGGGTTTTCGTCCGTCCCGCAGGTACAGATCGGAACTGCCGGAAATCCTGGTAGCCAGGTGCCGGGTTGTCCTGGGATCCCCCCGCCAGTATTTACGGACATCGTCGCGGTAGTGGTCGTTCCATTCCGCCCATCGTCCGCCGGGGAACCAGCCCACCTGATACGCGCCTCCGGCATCCCACGCTTCGGCGATTATTTTGGTGGAGCTTAATATAGGATCCTCCGCTATCCGTTCCAGCACCGGGGGATCTTCCATCAAACGTCCCTGCTGATCGCGTCCCAGAATCGAACCCAGGTCGAAACGAAATCCGTCAACATGCATCTCCACAACCCAGTAATGGAGACATTGCATGATAAAAGTTCTTGTTACAGGATGGTTGCAGTTTACCGTGTTGCCACACCCCGAATAGTTCTGGTAGTAGCGTTTGTTTTGGTTCAGGATGTAATAAACGGGGTTTTCCAAACCCCGAAACGAATAAGTAGGTCCTTTTTCACTTCCCTCGGCGGTGTGGTTAAACACAATGTCCAGTATCACCTCGATCCCCGCCTTGTGCAGTTCCCTTACCATCAATTTAAAATCCCTAACCTGGCCTCCGGGACTGCGGTCTACGGCATAGGACTCTTTGGGGGCGAAAAACGCCACAGTTGAGTAACCCCAATAATTGGTTAAAATTTCCCCGGTACGAGGGTTGATTCGGGGTAACTCGTGTTCGTTGTATTCCTGAATGGGCAGAAACTCAAGACTGGTTACGCCTAATTCTTTAAAGTAGGGAATTTTTTCTATAACGCCCAAATATGTCCCCGGATGCTTAACGCCGGAATCGGGATGGGCGGTTAACCCCTTTACATGAGTTTCGTATAACACACTGAAGCGCAGCGGGTAATTGAGAGGTTCGTCCCCCTGCCAGTCAAAATCGCCGTCATTTACCACTATGCAACGGGGCGCTTCAAGCAGGTTTTCTTCGGCAGAATATGAAAGATCCTCCTCCGAAGATTCCAAATCGTATCCTGTACATTTTTTAAAATCCCATCTTTCTGTACGGGTAAGGGCTTTGGCGTAGGGATCTATTATCGCCTTATGCGGGTTGTACCTCAGCCCTTTTTCCGGCTGATAGGGGCCGTCAACACAGTACAGGTAACAGGCCCCCGCTTCCAGCCCTTTAACCGAACAATGCCAGATATCGCCGGTCTTTGTTCCCTTTTGGTTCAGAGGTATAGCCACATGGGGACTGTCCTCCGCTGACGATTCAAACAGGATCAGCGTAACCAATGTCGCATGACGCGAAAATATGGCAAAATTAACCCCGTCGTTGTTAACAGAAGCACCCAAAGGAGACGCCTTACCGGCGCCAATAACAAAATCTCCGAAGCTCATAAAGTTTATTATACTACATCATAAGAAAATACAAAAGGCTTAATACGGCTACATACAACCAACAGTGAAATAATATCAATCCATAAGCGAAATTTGACTATTTTTAGCTATAAGTAAAAAAATTAGACGATTTTTATTTTTTTTCTAAAAACTATTGATCTTTGATTCAATATGTTGTATGGTATCTTTCATAAAGCAAATTTTACAAGTGAGGTTGATGATGAAAAATCGTATTGGTTTGTATATTTTTCTTTTTATAACGGCGGCCCTGTTTGCCTTTTCCTCCTGCGTAGATATACTCCACTCGCCGCAGGATCTACTTGACAACTTAGGCCGTTCAGGCAATTCAGGCGGTTTTGGCGGTTTTGGTGCGCCTGCATGGATAAATGTACAACAGGCATCGCAAACAGAATACAGGATTCAATGGGGATCCGTACAGGAAGTCGAGTATTATGTGATTGAACGTTCCCCTCCCCCGGAACCGGAACCTTCAGCCCAGCAGAGTGTCGCCTTTACTCTCTTTGCTCAGCCGGTTATGTCTAACATCCAACTGCAACAGACCAACAACGAAGATTGGGGAGAAATAGGAAGAATACCGGGGAATACGCCTAATCCGTCTTTTATCGATAACACAACGAAGCCCGGCGTAGAATACCTATACCGAATCAGCGCTTACAGTAGTAAATACGGTTCAAGCGGATCAACCGTAACCCCGTTGCCCGTCACATTAAAGGAAATCTTTGTCACTATGGGAGCAAGCAAGTACGCTTATATCGAAGCAGATGCCAACGATAACGGGGTATATCCGGTAAAAATTTCCTGGAATAAACCGAGTGACGATATCGTTGTTTTCTTTGAAATACAACGTTCGGACGGTTCAGGTTTTTCCCCAATTGCCGAACTGGATTTAACCGCCCCTATAGATTTGGTTGATGAGCTTTATTATTTTATTGATGACTACGAATCGGCGCAAGTCGGCAAAAAATACCATTACCGCGTATGTTTCCTTAACAATTCGAAGGATATTCTCTCTTCGTCTGACGATACGGGTTGGGGTGCATTGACCCACGAAAGGTACATGATCGAATACAACAAGGTCATGAATACCGCACTTGGCAGGCTTACCTATATGTATAAAACACCCGATACATCAAAAATCGGAAGTGAAACAAAAAATGGCGGCATTGGCGGAACCATTTACTACAAAGCGTCATTGGTAAGCCTTGGACTGGGCGGTGCTGAAATATTAATCCAACTGACCAATTACTGTGACTTCCACATCGAAGGCGATCCTTCCAAGGATGCGTATTTCATCCTGAACGGCAATTCGGACACCAAGTCAAGTATGGCTGCTGCAGGAAACATGAGAGGAACCATGACCGTCACCGGAATGTATCCGGGAACTGTAGTTTACGGTACCGTTTGGAGTACAACAGTCAACGCAAATGCCGGAGTTACCATTGGAGGTGGAAAAGCCAACGGCGGTAATTACGTGGTAACGCCCCAAGGATTCCCCGACAAAAAAGTTCCCTGGAATCTTAATGGACAGCATGAACCTAACGGAACATTTATGGCATATAGCGGCTATAACGCATCAGATAAGGGCCACCTTCCCTGGTTTAACTGGTAGATAACTAATCCTGACATGAATAGGGAATGGAGTAACTCTCCATTCCCTATTTCAACAAGGCAGTAAAGCAATACCCCGAAAACGACAAAAAATGCAAGGCAGGAATTTATGAAACAGTTAATATGCACGATTTTCCTTGTGTTGGCAGGCACAGCTCTTTTTGGAAAGGACTTTTCATTAAGTGCCGGAGCCGGCGGGCTTTTGGGCGGTTCGTTCACGCGGTATTCTATTTCTGCCAACGGAATCATTGGTAGCGTAAACCAGTCCCAGAAAGCAAATCAGTTTAATTACGGGGGGTTTGCCTTTTTTGACGCTACTTACGGTATTCTTAGTATTTCTTTTCAGAACGGATCAAGTAATAACGATGACGGAGGCATGATCTACAAGAGCTGGGAATCCATGCTGGGTTTCAGCCTTTTAGGAAAGTACCCGTTCAGGCTGAACGAACGGCTTACGATCTTTCCCCTGCTGGGTGCGGAATATCAATTATGTTTAGCCAAGCTGCGGACAGATCATCCCGATTATCCCGACGATCCTCCCTATACGGTTAGAAGATGGAATGATGATGATGTCTTTTATGTAAAGGACTGGAACTCGTGGTTCGTTAACCTTGGGGGCGGTTTGGATTTTAAGCTGCCGAAAAATTTTTTCCTTAGGGGCGAACTGCTCTACAGCATCAGGTTAAAGACTCCCTACGAGGGAAAATTTCTTGATGGAATAAAAAAACAAACCAGTGATTCCAACCCAAAGCTTGGGGGACTTAGCAGCGGTCCGTCAATACGGATCAGTGCGGGCTATTCGTTCTTTAATACTGATATTCGATGGCGGAAATCCAAGTCATCCAAGAAAAAGGCCGAACCTGTTCTACAGGTGCCTGTGCGGGACGATCCGTATAAACAGGACACGGCGATAGCCCTTGCAGAGGACGAGAGGGAACAGGTGCCTGACATTGCGGCAGCCGACGAATATGACGGTATTGCCGAGAAGAGCATTGCAGCGAAGGATCGCGCCGACAGGGAACGGCAGGCCGCTATTGACGCAAAGGCTCCGATGGCAGTTGAAGAGCAGTATAACAGGGCGGAAACCATCTACCGGCAGGCGATGACAGAATTCAACACGAAAAACTTTGCCGCAGCTACAGGCAATTTTGACCGGTCAGCGACCCTGTTTACCGCCGCTGCCCAAGAGGCGGAACTGAAACGTAACCAGGCGGAAAAAACCATAGAAAGAGCCAAAGAAAGATCAGCCGAAAGCGCGGCCTATGCGACATATGTTGAACAAATTATGGAGGAAAGCCATGAATAGGTTCACAGTATTAAGACTATTTTTACTTTTCAATTTTGGATTGATGCAGCTTCAGGCAATGGACGAGGCCGAATATACCGATGCCCTCCTTCACAATCAATATCTGATTGAAAATGCCAGGCTTATTGATCTGGCTGAAAAATCCTACGCTGAAGGCAAGTACGATGATGCAATAGAATTTGCGACCCGAGCGATACAATACGCCGAGTTATCAGATGAATATGTGGCTTTGCAGATGAAGATCAAAGAAGCCAGTAACGCAATTAATACAGCCGATGCCGGGCGGAACCAGGCGGAAGCAATCCGCACTCCCGAACGGAATGCCGAAACCTATGAAAAGGAAAATTTGGATGAAGTGAGGGAATCGGCACCTCACATCCCCTCTGTTTTAGCGGATTTACCAGAAACACCAATCCTTCCTGTTTTAGCGGATTTGCCAAAAAAACCGGTTCTTCCGGCCCAATACCAGGTTAAAAGCCGGGATAGTCTGTGGAACATCGCAGGAAAACCGGAAATTTACGGAGATCCATGGCAATGGCGGCGTATTTACACCGCAAACAGGAATAAATTACCCCAGCCCGACAATCCAAATCTCATTCGTCCCGGTTTGATACTTGATATTCCCAGCATAGCGGACGAGATCAGAGCCGGCATCATGGAATAAAAATAGCCGAATCCGCTTTATTATCCTGTTGGCAATCTAATGCAGTAAATTCCGTCTCAAGTAGTTGAACCTTTTTATACTACCGTCTAATATGTGACTATATATCAAAGGAGTGTATATGGGAATATCTGAACGGAGAGAAAGGGAAAAAATTGAACGCCGAAAAACGATTCTTAACTGTGCCAAAGAACTGATCCTTTCACAGGGGGTGGAACGGGTAAGCATGGAGGATATCGCCCGTAAAGCCGAGCTTTCCAAAGCTACGGTGTACCTGTATTTTTCCGGCAAAGAAATTCTGCTAAACGAAATTGGCGAAGAAGCGGCCCGGGATTTTCTGGAGCATTTTAATCCTTTACTGGAAACAGGCCTTTCCGGTATGGCGGCCCTAAAATGCTTTTGGAACGGCTACGCGGAACTGTACGGTAATTCCGACGAAATGATTATTATTTTCCAGGTGCGAAATTTTCTCAATTCCTGGCTGCCCATTGTCTCGCCGGAAAAAGAAAGCAAATCCCCCTATGTGGACGCTATTTTGGATGCCATGAAAACCATTATCGACCAATGCAAAGCCGAAGGGATCTTCGATCCCAATCTGGATTCCGCGATGGTGACCCGTATCCTGCTTTCAATGTTCACCATCATCGTGGAAAACGCCTCACGCATACCCCCAAATATCAGAAAATCCCCCGCCGTTGTCGACGAAATGGCAAACGCCTTTCAAATTATTATTAACGGGCTTGCGAGGGAAGGGGTGGATCGTTCCCTCCTGAGTATTAAGGGTTAATCTCGTTGGTCAATAAAACCGGAAAAAAGTAACAGACGGCATATAGTATTTTCTGAATTGTCAGTGTATTATTTTTCATACATCAAAGTGTAAAAAACGGATTTTTCCGCATAAATTTTATCTTTTTCCCCTATAAAACAAACTTGGCACGGTTTTTGCTGTAAATTAGTGAGTGAATAAAATACTGTATATTAAAAAAATGCCTTTTTTTCCTCCTCCTGTCGCCGGCCGTATCCCCGGGCCGGCGGTTTTTTTGTCAGATATTAGAACCGAAGCTGTTCGAAAATCAATACACTTTCTTATCGCCCTTTGTCCCGGTATGGCGGTTATCAGCTACCCGTTGACCGTACTTGCGCTGACAGCCGGCGTGTTGTTCTATGCCTTTATGGAGTGGCTCAGGCTTTTGGGATTGACGGTTCCTCTGATTTCCGTCCTTACCGATATGGCTTCCCGGCCGAGGGATATGAACCGCTTTGTACTCGGTCCGGTAACCCTTGGTATCGGAGCTTTACTTTCTTTACTGCTGTTCCCTCTCCCTGTCGCGTTTATCGGTATTTATGCACTGGCGTTCGGCGACGGTTTCGCAAGCCTCGCCGGTAAATTGTTCGGCAGATGCCGCCCCGCCTTTCTCTTCGGTAAAAGCGCGGAAGGCTCATTTGCCTGTTTCATCGCAACCTACCTGTGCGCTTATTTTGTTTCTCATAACTTTACGGTTTCCCTTGTCGCCGCTTTTACCGCCGCAGCCGTTGAAGCCCTACCTCTGGAAGACTACGACAACATCGCCCTGCCCTTGGTAGTCGGCTTTGTCGTGCAACTCGCAATGGGATAGGGCCTTAAAGCCACAAATACACTTTGTGGAGATTTTTACAGATAAGCCAGGTTCCCAGAACAAGTGATACAGGTCCCGCAACAGACCCCACCCAGGTGTCCGCACCCAACAGAATGTTTCTTCCCAGAAAGACAAGAACAGCCCCGGTACCAATGTACACAAATTCACGCGAACCGCGTAACCAGGCGACTATAAAAAAACTGATCGTTGTAAAAATAAAAGTTCCAATTTCAATAAGCAAAAACATTTTGGTATAACCGCTGATCATATTTAACCCGGCATTCCATGTTTGAGTGTCAACGGGAACCCCCAGGGCGATAAATAAAGCGATTACAGTAATGACCATAATGACATTTCGCTGCCGCTGCGCCCCGAAACCAACGGCGTACATACCGGCCGCAAACAGAGAAAAAATACCGAAACATCTGCAAAACAGAATAATCCGTGACACCATAAGATAATAGAGCGACGGAATGTCATATGTTTTGCCCAAGGGGATAATGAGCCGCAGTGTTTCAGGTGCAAAAGAAGCGGCAAAAAAAGCAATAAACAGAATTTCCGGCGACTGCGTTTTCTCAAAAGAAAAATAAATCAGAATAATCGACAATAACGAGAACAGCACCGATACCATGATACAGCAATTAACCGCAAGAAGTTTTACATTAAACGGTTTTTCGGCAAGAATATGAAAAATTCCCCCGGAACGAACGGTAATCTCCTGTTCCATTGAAGGATAAACCGGAATAACCTTTACGGAAGCGACAATACATATTACCAGGCAGATCAACGAGAGTATTATTCCACCTTTGAGAACGTCGTTTCTTTCGGACAAAGTCATGGTTCCAGCATAGCTTTTGTATTTAATTTCCTCAAGAGTCCCCTGTTTATTTCCGATATTCGTAGATGGGAGGACTTGTATGAGTTTCAAAAAAGTTATTTCGGCTTTTGCGGGGTTGTTGATACTGTGCGTAACAACCCTCCATGCGGGGGATTCGGCTGCTTTCGTCGACCTCGGTTTTTCACCCGACGGCGGTCTCTATATGTTTGCCCAATACGGAGTAAAATCCGGCACCCTTAGACCCTGGGCGGATATGTTTATCGTTGACGTTAAGCGCAACGACTTTATCCGGGGGGGCAGGGTTTCCTACAACCATGACAAACCGATAGACGCAGGACAGGAGGGATCGGGAGCCTTGTTCAAATTAATCGCTCAAAACGCGGGCCTCGCCGAGCGCAACAGGATTTCATATCCCAATCAGGGACAGCCGTTGTACATCGCCCTGGAAGGGGATCCCGCCTATAGCGGAGAAAATATCACTTTCCGTGATTTTTTCTCCGGCATTTTCTACAGGGCAAGCCTGATCAAAACGGTAACAGGCCAGGGCGAAGCGTTAAAGTCATCGTTCTATATCAGACTTGAATGTACCGAAAACGACAACACGGAAAAAACATTTGTCATAGGAACACCCGAACTAAAACGGCCGTTGATCTCGTCTTACTGTATCAAGAAAGTACTGATAGATTCTTCGGGCAGCGCTCTTATTTTTGTCATTGAGATGAAGCAAGAAACGGAAAACGGTCACGATATACGCTATATGGTTGAAGCCCTGAAGTTTTAGTACCCGGCTCTAAAAATATAACACCTCATCCATTGCCAGAATATTTTCATCGGGTGTGTTAACTGAAATCTCGCAGCCGCCGGCGATAAGGGAGGTTTCGTTTCCCTGTTCGATGCAACGGCGTACTTCGGCCCTTACCTGCTGTGCATTCCCCAACAGCATTACACCGGCGGGGTTGATGTTGCCCGAAACCGCCGTTGCCGTACCATGGAAGATTTGGGCGGTACGGGTGAAATCCGTTTTCCAGTCAATATCAAGAATGTCGGGCCCCACCCGAAGCAGCATTTCCAGAAGGCAGGTAATATCACCGCAGATGTGAAGTTTAGCCCGCACCCCCAAAGAATGAATGTAAGCGACAACGGCCCTATCATATTCAAGGCCGTATTTTTGATACAAGTTGGGGCCTATTAAAGAAGCCACGGCGTTGCCCACACCTATGAAGTCCGCGCCGGCATCGATTTGCGCCTTAATAAAAAGTTTTTGCCTATCGAAGATAATTTCAAAAAGATCACCAAGGTATTCTTCTTCTCCTGCGAGGTCTATCAAAAAATCACCGAAACCCCTAAGATCGGCAGCTTCGGCAAGGCAGCCTTCCACCCATCCGATAACCGGATAATCTGTGCCGGCTTTTTGCCGCAAAAGTTCACAGGCTTTAACGCGATCCAGTGTGCGCGGGCTATCCAGCGGGTTAAAACGGCACAGCACGGAAAGGTCAAATTCATCTGTGATAAGCGGTTCGGCATAGGGGACGGCGTTTTCCGGAAAAATTATCTTCGCGCCAAAGGCGGCTGTTTCGCGTACCGGATCGGAAATGGCGCAAAAACTGTCCAGGCCGTATTTTTCGGCGCAGATAACATTCCCCTCAACCAGTTTGCGGTAATCCTGCACATACTCGCTGTAGGACACACCGGCTTCCCTGGCGGTTATGTGCATGAAAATATTCATGTTGGGAATTTTATCAACCGGCTTTCCTGCAAGGCGGGTGTTGAGGCGCTCCAGGGAAGTCACGGTAAACAGTTACAATTAACGTTAAAAATTAACCCAATCCGGCCTTGCGGCGGGTGTACACATCGTAGAACACCGCCAACAGGAGGATCAAAGCCTTAACCACGTACTGGTAATGAGTGCCCAGGTTCATCAGGGACATCCCGTTGTTAATGGCGGACATTACCAAACCGCCGACAATAACCCCGATTACCGAACCTATGCCGCCGCCGGCCGAAACACCGCCGATATAGCACGCAGCGATGGCATCCAGCTCAAAAAGGTTGCCGGCCTGGGGCAGGGCGCTGTTCATATAACCGGTACTTACCACGGCGGCAAGGCCGGCCAACATCCCCATAAAACAAAAAACGATAAACGTAACGAACTCGGAATTGATGCCGGAGAGTTTTGCCGAGCGGGGATTGCCTCCGACAGCATAAATATAACGTCCCAGGACGGTGTTCTTCAAAATAAAATGAAACAAAAAAACCGTAATTCCCAAAACCACAACAACAACGGGAAGCCCCCGGTAACGGGCAAAACGATCCGCCAGACTCAGGGCCAGCGCGCTGATCAATACCAGTTTAATAATAAACAACGAATAGGAACTCACCTCAAAGCCGTTTTCAATTTTCCGCTTTCTGCCGGAAAATTCGGCGATATAAAACAGAACCAGCACCAAAACCGCCGCGATAACGGCAACGGGGTAATACGGCCCTATTTTGTGCGCGCCCATAATTTCGTCTATCGTGCCGGTGGAAAGATAGGAGTAGGTGTTGTCCTTTAAACTTACCGGATTCACCTTGGTAGTAATGTACGTAAGGCCCCGGAACAGGAGCATTCCCGACAGGGTTACGATAAAGGCCGGCATTTTCGCATAGGCAACCCAGAACCCCTGATAGGCTCCGATCAAAAGACCGATACACAGTGAAGCCCCCAGGGTTAACGCCAGGCCGGCCCCGCTATTGTAGATCATTGCGCTTAACGCCCCCACAAAGGCGCAGACCGAACCGACCGAAAGATCGATACCCTGAACAATGATAACCTGCACCATACCCACCGCGAGGATAAGCACGTAACTGTACTGGAAAAAAATATTGGTAAAATTCCGGGGGTTTAAATTGTTCAGGTTTGTCAGCGGCGCGAAGATAATCATGATCAAAGCCAGCATGATAAACATGGAATAATTCCGGATGTTGTTTTTTATCAGGGTTTTGGTATCCGTTGTATTGACAGTTCTCTCGCTCATGTCCTCCTCCTTTCCGTTAACCGACCAAAGCCATCTGCATGATTTTTTCCTGGGTTGCCTCTTCCTTCATCAGCTCTCCCTTTATTTTGCCCTCGTTCATAACATAAATACGATCCGCCATTCCCAGCGCTTCGGGAAGCTCGGAGCTGATCATGATAACGCTTTTGCCTGCTGCAATCATATCGTTCAGGATTCCATAGATTTCCGTTTTGGCACCCACATCAATACCCCTGGTCGGTTCGTCAATAATAAAAATATCGGGATCGGCCAGGAGACTTTTGCTTACCACAACTTTTTGCTGGTTACCGCCGGAGAGGTTTCTTACAAGCTGATCAACCGACGGCGTTCTTATGTTGAGTTCTTTCCTGTAGTGTTCCGCTTCTTTAATTTCCTTTTGACTGTCCATGACCCCAAAGTGTGACAGTTTGTTCAGACTGCTGTGGGCTATATTTGTCTTAATATCCTGAATAAGAACCAGGCCCAGCGACTTTCGGTCCTCTGAAATATAGCCCAATCCGATATTTATCGCCGATCCTGAGCTGTTGAGCGTATACGCTTTTCCCTTAATAAAAAGCTCCCCCTCGCTGCGAAAACCGTAGGACTTGCCGAAAATACTCATCATCAGTTCGGTACGCCCCGCCCCCATGGGACCGCAGAAGGCCAGTATCTCCCCTTTCCGCAGATAAAAATTGGCGTTATCCACCACTTTGATGGTATGGTAATCGGGGTGAAAGACCGTCCAGTTTTTAACTTCCATCACCAGTTCCCCCGGCGAAGATTTTCGCTCGGGGAAACGCCGGGTCAGGTCGCGGCCCACCATGTCTTTGATAATCATTAACTCGGTGAGATTGTCGCCTTTTACATCATAGGTACGGATTGTTTTTCCGTCCCGTAAAATTGTTACCGTATCGGCGACTTTAAGAACTTCGTTGAGTTTGTGGGAAATTATCACCAGGGTCATCCCCTGTTTTTTAAATTCCAGCATCAGGTTGAGAAGTTTTTCACTTTCGTCATCGTTAAGCGAAGATGTCGGTTCGTCAAGAATAAGAAGCTCGGTTTTTTTTGACAGCGCCCTTGCTATTTCCACAAGCTGCTGTTTTCCCACACCGAGTCTGCTTACAACCGTTTCCGGCGGTTCCTTGAGGCCCACCGTATCCAAATATTTTTTTGATTCTTTTATATATTTATTCCAGTTGATAATGCCGAACGTTGTCTGCATATGCCCCAGAAAAATATTTTCATAAATTGATAAATACGGACTCAGGGCCAGTTCCTGATGGATTATTGCAAGCCCCTCTTTTTCGCTGTCCTTTACACTGTGATAATTTGTTTCACGTCCTTTATAAAATACCTTACCTTCGTAATCGCCTTTGGGATACACCCCGCTGATCGCGCTCATCAGTGTAGATTTTCCCGCTCCGTTTTCCCCGCACAGGGAATGTATCTCCCCTTTTTTAACTTTCAAACTGACATTTTCGAGCGCCCTGACCCCGGGGAATTCCTTTGTCAGGTTTTCAA